>Ga0209066_10000495_pt1 | contig 57698 bp, 51 predicted proteins | sample All_14_2_FD_187198 | JGI IMG/M metagenome (GOLD analysis project Ga0209066, IMG submission 187198) | Freshwater microbial communities in response to fracking from Pennsylvania, USA - Allegheny Zone_MetaG_DW_15 (SPAdes) (version 2) ...
GAACCATACCCCGCGCTGCCCACCCCCGCGCTGCCATCTGCACCTGCGGCCGGCGAACCGCCGCCGCCGGCCAATATCGATCCGCGCTTCGCCGATCTCGGCCCGCCGCCCGCGCGCCAGTCGGTACCGGCCGTCCCGCTCGGCAGCGGTAAAGCAGGCCAGATCACGGGCAGCCCGATGGCCGAGGAAGCCCTGCCCCAGGCGGCCCCGGTAACCTCGCAGCCTGTGCCACCATCGGGCATTTCGGCACCGCCACGGCCACAGAACCTGCAACTGCCCCCCGCCACGCGCGATGCGCCGGCCCCGGCACGCCCGGCCGTCAGCCCACCGCAGGAACGGGCTGACCTGCCGGCAAGCCCGACCCGGGTGGCACCGGCCAGCCCTGCCCCGCAGGCCGCGGAAGCCCGCGCCGCCGGGGCCTGGGTGCTGCAATTCGGGGCGTTCCGCGCCCGGGAAAACGCGCAGCGCCTTGCCACCTCCCTGGAAGGTCGGGCCAATGGTGCCAGGGTGGAACAGGCCACCGGCCCGAACGGTCAGGCGCTGTTCTATGTTCGCGCCGGCGGCTATTCCGACCGCGCCGCGGCGGAGGCGGAGGCGGCCCGTCTGCGCGCCGCCCATGGTCTGGAAGCCTTCGTGACGCGGCGTTAGGGTCTGTCTGCATTCAGGATTTGGAGCGTGGTTTGAGCGCAAATCGTCCGGTTTCGGAAGCGGAAGCGGAAGCGGAAGCGGAAGCGGAAGCGCGGGAAGGGTGGCCCCCTTTCAAGCTTTCGCGACGCCAAAATGGGCGATTTGTGCTCAAACCACGCCCCTTTTCAGGAATTTGGGGGGCGCGGCGGATTTCGCCCCCGAATGCGTCGGGCCGGGCTTGTGGAGAACCACTCCACAAGCCCGCCCTTTCGGTTCAGAACCCAAATCCGACACGCGGCCCAAGCCCGAAACCTGAATCCAGACAGACCCTGACCCTTCCCAAACGGCCCGTCTCTGCGCTATGAGCGAACCATGGTTCAGCCGCTCTACAGACCGACCCGCCGCCTGATGCTCTGCCTGCCGGCCCTAGCGCTGGCGGGGTGCGGCATGGGCGGCCTGTTTTCCGGCGGCCCCAGCCTGACAATCGACAGCGTGACCCTGGTGGCACAGCCCGGATCGAACCGGAACCGGCCGGTCGCGGTCGATCTGGTGCTGGTCAAGACCGAAGCCGCCATCGACCAGATCGGCGCCCTGAGCGCGGCCGACTGGTTCCGCCGCAAAGGCCAGTTCCAGCGCGATTTTCCGCAGGGCATCACCATCATCGGCTGGGAACCCGTGCCGGCGCTGAACCTGCCGCCGCGCGAATTGACCAGCGAGGAGAAAAGCAGCGCCAAGGCCGGCTTCGTCTTCGCCGATTACAGTACGCCCGGCGACCATCGCGCGCGGCTGGAATCGGCCTCGGCCATCCGGCTTACCCTGCGCCCGGACGATTTCATCGTCGAACCGATATCGAAATAAGGGAAAGCCAAGGCTTGGCTGGGGGCTGTGCCTGCATCCGCCTTGCGGATTGCTTTGGCCATGCGTGCTTGCACGAGACAAACCGCATGGAATTATTGTAGTCTCTTCCAGGATTTATTTGTGATAGGCGCCTTGGGGGCCGGGGCAAGGGGTAGCGCATGCCTGTCTGGGGACCACGATCAGGTCGGGAATTGCCGGATGCAATCGAATGGCATGAAGGGATGCTGCTTGCACCGCAGCATTTCCAGCAGGCCTTCGTGCGGGCCGAGGAGCTGGTCTATTACCACGCCCTGACCATCCAGCCCTATCAATGGGGTATCCGCCATCTGAAGACCGATCCGGTGACGCTGGTCGGGGGCGTGTTTCGCATTCTGGAGCTGGAGGCGGTGATGCCCGACGGGCTGATCGTCACCCATATGCAGGGCGATGACGGCCCGCCGCTGGAAATCGATCTGACGGCCAGAACCGACGAGATGGCGGGCAGACCGCTTACCCTGTATCTGGCCGTGCCGGTGCGCCGGCTGGGCGGGCGCCCGACGTCCGGCGAATTGCCGCGCTACCGGTCCAGCGAAGGCATGCCGGTGGTGGATGAGGCGAGCGGCGACAATCCGCTGGCCATTCCGCGTCTGCGACCGCGCCTCAGCCTGGAAGCGGGCGACCAGCTGGCGCAGAAATATGCCGGCTTCCCCATTGCCAGGGTCGCGATGGTGGAAGAAGCCTTTTCCGAGACGAATTTCCAGCCTCCCCGGCTGGCGGTTCCTTCCGCCTCCCCGCTGGGTGAAATCTGTTCCGGCGTGGCACGGCGCCTGCGGGAAAAAGCGGTCTTCCTGTCGGAACGCGCCAATGGTCCGAATGGCGGTGGTGCGGGCGCGAGCGATCTGAAACCCGTGCTGCATGGGCTGGTCGCCGGGCTGCCGGTGCTGGAAGCCCTGACCAAATCCGATAGCGCCCATCCGTTCCAGCTTTATCTGGCGCTGTTGCAGGTGGTCGGCCATATGACGGCGGTGGGCGGCGGCGCGGTTCCCCCGGTCCTGCCAGCCTATGACCATAACGACCCGCTGGCGGCGTTCCAGGCGGCGCAGCGCTTCGCCGTGCAGATGCTGGACCGCATTTCCGAAAGCTATCGCGCCATCCCGTTCGAACAGATCGACGGCGGCTTTGCCCTGCAATTGAAACCGGATTGGGTGGGCGATGCGCTGACCGTGGGCGTGCGCGCCCGGCCGGGCCAGACCGAAATCGACGTCATGGCCTGGATGGAAGGCGCGCTGGTGGGCGACATGCGGGCCATCGCCTCCATGCGCGAACGCCGCGTGCTGGGCGCCGGGCGCCGACGCATCGAACGCGACCAGAGCCTGGACCTGTCACCATCGCGCGGGGTGGTGCTGTTCCGGGTCGAAGCCGATCCGGAATTCATCGATCCGGAAGGCCGCCTGCTGCTGCGCGGTGGGGATCGGTCGGAGCGCGACCCGCCGGTCGAAGCCGTGCTCTATGTCCATGCCGATGACAGCGGCGAGGCGTGATATGCAGGCGTTCCCGGCATGATGGGTATGGATTGACGGATGGCCGCCGACAAGCCCAACGACAAGGATCGTGCCCCGGGCGGCAATACCGGTGCCTATCTGCTTGACCAGTTCGAGGAATTCTTCGGCGAGGTGGTGCGCCTGCGCAATCAGGCCATGCAGTCGGCGCCGCTCTATGCCGGGCGGAATGATCCTGACCGCGTACCGGTCGGCCTGATCGCCTCGGAAGCGCTGGACCGGCTGCAGACCATTCTGGAAATGCAGGCGCTGGAATCCGGCCGCCGCGGCGGGGATTTCGGCCTGATCTACTACAAGGACGCGCAGTATGTGATGGCCGTCCTGGCCGATGAGATCTTCATCGCGATGGACTGGCCGGGTCGGGAGAGCTGGAAATCCGACCTGCTGGAGACCCGGCTGTTCGGCAGCTACAATGCCGGCGACCAGTTCTTCCAGCGGCTGGATTCCCTGTTGGCCCAGGGTGAACGCGCCCAGCCGGAAATGGCGCTGGTCTATCTGCTGGCCCTGGGGCTGGGCTTCAAAGGCCGCTATCGTGGGGCTGCCCAGGCTTCGAAGCTGGAAGAATACCGTCGCCGCCTGTACGAATATGTCTATCGCAAACGCCCGGACCTGGCTGATCCCGGCCGCGTGCTCAGCCCGCAGGCCTATCGCCATACCCTGGCGGATGCGCTGCCGCGCCTGTTGCCCAACCCCACGCGCTGGCTGTGGATTCTGGGTACCGTCTTCCTGATATTTCTGATCTCCTCGCATATCGTCTGGGTCAGCTATACCAGCGATCTGCGCGCCCTGCTGGACATGGGAGGCTAGGGCGCGATGGCGATCATCGATTTCCTCCGCGACCTTCTGTTCAAGCTCTCTCCCTATTTTCCGGCAATCGTCACCACGCTGTTGCTGGCGGCTTTCGCGGTCATCGGCGGGCTGGCCTTCCTGCTGCGGCGCGCGCGCGAACGCCAGCGGGATGCCGAGCAGGCCGAGGCGCGCCGCGAGCCAAGGCTGGGCACCCGCCAGATGGGCGACGGCGCCTATGAGCTGACACCGGAACCGCTGGCGGCCCTGCCCCTGACACGGTCCTTCAAGCGGGCGATCCGGATTCTGAAACTGCATGTCGGTGGACGGCGCTATCGCTATTCCGCGCCCTGGGTGCTGCTGGTCGGCCCGGAAGGGTCGGGCAAGACGGCGCTGGCGGGGTCGACGGGGATGAGCCTGCCGGTCGGCCGCCCGGCGGAAGATCTGGAGGATATCCGCCCCGCCCTGCGCTGGTGGTTCTTCGACCAGGGCGTGCTGCTGGATGCGGACGGCACCATGATCCGACGCCGCGACGGCAGGCGCGCGGACCAGGGCACCTGGCGCAAGCTTCTGTCGCTGCTGGACCGGTTTCGCCCGCAACGCCCGATCGACGGGGTGGTGCTGACCATTTCCGCCGCCGATCTGGTCGATTCCCAAGGCCGTCCCAAGCCGCAGGACGAGGTGGGCCATCTGGCCGAAGCACTCTATAAACGCCTCTGGGAAGCCCAGACCCGGCTGGGCCTTGCCTTCCCGGTCTATCTGCTGGTCACCCAGCTTGACCGGGTGAAGGGGTTCGAGACTTTCGCCCAGGCGCTGAGCCCGCGCATGCGTGAATCCATCCTGGGCTGGTCCTCGCCCTACCCGCCCGACGCGCAGGTGCAGCCCGATTGGGTGGACGAGGCGATGCTGGACCTGCACCGCTCCGTACGCGGGGCCACGATGGAAATCTTCGCCACCGGCACGGAAAATCTGCGCGACCCGAGCGAGCTTCTGGCCTTCGAGCACTCGATGATGGGGTTGGGCGGCCCGCTGCGACAGGTCGTGCAGCACATCTTCAAGCCCAGCGCCTATCATGAGAGCTTCGGGCTGCGCGGCATCTACCTGACCGGGGATGCGGGCGTGCCGATTGACGGGCGGATCGGCGAAGGGCTGGGGGCGGCCATCTATTCCGGACCCAAGCCCGATGATGTGACCCCGGCCTTCCTGCATGATCTGTTCGCGGAGAAAATCTTTCCCGAAAGCGGGCTGGCGCGGCCTGCCCGCCGCTCGCTGCTGGCGCGCAACCGTACCGTCGTCGGTGCCCAGCTGGGTACGATCTTCGTCATCCTGTTCTGCGGCGGCGGTCTGTGGTGGGCGGCGGAGAAGCTGTCGCGCGGCGTGACGTCGCTGGAACCCTTCGTGATCCAGGTGCAGCAGGATATCGCCAATCTGGACCGGCGTGAGCGTGAGACGGCCCAGGCGGGCGGCCAACTGGCGGGCAGCGCGAATTTCGGCGAAGGGGTGGCGGTTCGGCTGCTGGAAGGCATGACGCGGATCGAGATCGAATCCCTGCATATCCGCTTCCTGCCATCGTCCCAATTGTCCGACCTGAGCGAACGGGTGGTGGCCTTCACCGCCGAGGCCTTCAACCGCATCATTCTGCAGTCCATGCGCACCGGGCTGGAACGCCGCGCCATCGCCATCACCGAAAACCGGCTGACCGATGCCGATTTTGACGAGGATCCGAGCGAGATCGAAGCCGACCCGCGGCTGATCGATTTCCGGCGCTATCTGGAAGCGCTGAACCGGCTGGAGGTGAACCTCGCCCGCTATAACGAGCTGGCGCAGACCCGCTCCATCGCCGAGGTGCGCGATCTCGTCCTCTACCTGTTCGGCGTACGCCTGTCCGACAGCTTCGTGACCAATGCCGGGCTCTATGGCCAGGCCCTGGCGGAGGTGAACTATCAGCCGATCGACCCCAATCGCTATATCGAACGCGCCCGTCTGACCTTCGATGCGCTGATGATGCCGGCCGTCCAGGGCCTGTATTCCGACAGCCCGCTGCTGCGGGAGGTGGATGCGATGCGCCAGCAACTGGACGCTTCGACCCGGTCACGCCAGGCAAGCGCGGAGGAGTTGCAGGCCCTGCGTGGCAGGCTGCAACACACCGCCAAGCTGCTGCGTGATCCGCGCTACCAATTCCTGGTGGACCGCGCCTATGACCCCAGCGTGGCCGAGGGTGATCTGCTGCAACATATCGAACGCAGCCCGATGCTGGGTCCGACCCGCTCGGCGGCCCTGCTGTCGGCCGGGCGGCGCGATCTGGAAACCGCGCGCGACCGACTGGCCGGTCTGCGCTCCGTCGGCCTGGGTCCGCTGCTGCGCATGTCGCAGGACAACCAGTTCCTGGTCTTTTCCACCCCGCTTGCCGATCTGCAGACCGGGCTTGATGCGCTGTTCGGGCAAAGCTTCATGCCGACGGAACGGACCCGCCCCCTGCCCCGCCCGGCCGGCGCCGATCTGACCGTGGCCTGGAATACAGGCCTGCTGGACGAGGCCAGCGACATGATCGCCGGTTTCGACGCCTATCGCCGCGACGCCCTGCCGCTGGTGCCGGGCGGCGTGCAGCAGGCCGTACTGTCGGCCGCGGCCGATGGCCTGCGCGAATCGATCGACGACCGGGTCGCGCGCTCCTATGCCACCACCCGGTCGGTGCGCAATACGGGCCTGCGCGGGGAGGAAGCGCTGCGCCGCGAGGTCGACAGCTACAAGGAGGCCAGCGCCCGGCTAGGCCCCATTCTGCGCCTGTACGGTTCCCTGGCGCTGGATGACAGCTATCAGGGCCTGTCGGATCTGATCCTGTCGCAGTCCCTGCAGATCCTGGATACGGTGGACGCGCTGTTCCGCGAACGCGTTTTCTACAACCCGCGCGGCGGCAGTTTCGGCTGGTGGGATGGGCAGCCCGGCGCGGCGCTGTCGGCCTTCGGCGCCCGGGACGAGGCGGCGCTGGCCGATTACCTGACCTCGGAGCGTGAAAGACTGCGCGTGCTGGCGCTGGATTATGCCCAGCCGATCATCACCTTCCTGTCCGAACAATCCATGCCGGTTTCCGAGGCGGACGAAGCAACCATTGAATTCTGGCACGGCATGGCCGACGAATTGCAGCGCCAGCGTCTGCGCCAGCCCGACAGCGCCGTCGCCGCCCTGGAAAATTTCGTGCTGAACGATCTGATGACCGTATCGGCGGAGACCTGCGCCACCGCCATCCCCGCACGCAGCCTGAACCTGCCCGCGCCCGATTATTTCAGCCAGCGCATCCGCTCGCTGCGTCGCATGGCATCGGATCGCTGCGGGGAATTGTCGGGCGATCACGCGATCAGCGCCTATGGGGCCATCGCCGACGCCTTTGATTCCAACCTGCTGGGCCAGTTCCCCTTCACCGCCGAGACCTGGCGCGACGGCATGCCGGAAGCAACCCCGCAGCGCCTGCGGGCCTTCTATTCGGTCTATGACCGACAGGCCCCGGCCGCCCTGGCGGCGCTGCAATCGACCGGCTCCTTCGGTCTGTCGCGCGACGCCGCACTCGATTTCCTGAACCGGATGAAGCAGGCCCGCGATGTCTTCCAGGGCTTTGTCGACCCCAACATGGCTTCCGATTCCGTGGTGTTGCAGGTCACCCCGCGCTTCCGGGTCAATGCCGAGGCGGAAATCGGCGGCAATCAGGTGATCGACTGGTCGATCAATCTCGGTCCGGACCGGCTGGACCATCGCTCGGACCGGGGCGCCAATCTGCGCTGGAGCCTGGGCGAACCGGTCTCGGTGCAGTTGCGCTGGGCCGCCGATGCCGTGGAAATCCCCGCCGCCAATCCGGACGATCCGAGCCTGAGCGTCACCGACCGCACCATCACCGCGCGCTATGTCAATGGCTGGTCACTGCTGGCCCTGATCCGCGACCACCGCGCCGGGGCCGGGCTGCTGCCGGGTGGCGTTGATGCCGAACCCCATACGCTTGTGTTCAGCGTCCCGACCCGGCCGGTAGCAGGTGGCGCCCCCGGGCGGGCGCGGCTGTTCCTGCGCCTGGCTCTGGCCGCCCAATCCGGCGGGGAGATGAAGCAGGTCACCCTGCCGAACTTCCCCGAACGCGCACCAGGGCTGGGACTGCGTTGAGATGACAGAGATCGCCGACCCCTATCGCCGCGAATGGCTGCTGCAACCGATCCCGGGCGACAAGCCCACCGGCGAATGGCTGCGCTATGACCCGATCTATTCGGAAATCCGCGAAGCCCGGCAGGCCGATGACCCCAGCCTGCCTCAGGGCGTATGGGAACGGGAACTGAAACGGGCCGATTGGGGCAAGGCGCGGCGGCTCTGCGAAGAGGCGCTGGCGGAACGCTCCAAGGATCTGCAGGTCGCCGTCTGGTTGACGGAATGCTGGCTCAGGCAGGACGGCTATCCGGGACTTGCCGCCGGCTTCGACCTGTTGGCCGGGCTGTGCGAGGAATACTGGCAGGACCTGTATCCCGAGCTGGATGAGGATGGCGATGCCGATATGCGCATGGGCGCGCTGTCCTGGGCAAATGAACGGCTGCCGCTGTTGATCCGCCAGGCGCCGCTGACCGCCCCTTCGATGGCCGACGCCCAGCCACGCGCCCTGATCGACTGGGAAAATCTGGCGCGTGTCCAGGCCCTGGAGAAGCGCGACAAGGCGGGCGCCAAGGCCGCCGCCAAGGACAGACCATCGGCGGCGGAGCTGGACGCCTCCATCGCCATGACGCCGGTACCGGTACTGGGCGACATGCTGTTGATCGTGGAAACCTGTCAGGCGGAACTGGAACGGCTGGACCGCTTCCTCGATACACATTGCCCGAAGCAGGCGCCGTCGCTGGGCGCCCTGCGGGACGTGCTCCAGGCCGCGAATGAACGGCTGGAGCGCTGGATTTCCGATCGGGGCGGCCTGCCAATGCCCGATGACGGCAGCGACAACAGGGACGATGACGAGCCGTTCGACGAGGACCACGGCGCAGCGGGCGCCATGTCCGCGCCATATGGCGAGGAGGGTGAGATGGGTGAGGAACGCGATCCGCACAGCGACCGCCAATCCGGTCCGATCCGCAGCCGGCGCGAGGCCTATCGACGGCTGGAGGAAGCAGCGGACTATCTGCTGCGTACCGAGCCCCACAGCCCGGTTCCCTATATGATCAAACGCGCGGTGGCCTGGGGCGAGATGAGCTTCGGGGAGCTGATCATGGAACTGATGGCGGAAGAGGGCGACAAGAAGCGACTGCTCAAGCTGCTCGGTCTCGACAAAGTCGGCAGCTGAACCCGCTTATACCAGCAGGCCCGGCCGTTGAGCGATGGCGCAGGGATTCTCCTCACGCGCCGCTCCGGCAATCGTTTGTTTCCCTTCTCGCTGGAAGAATACTAAACTGGCGGGGAAACAGGCCGTCTGCCCGGACAAATAAAAATGAATCTGCGTGACCAGATTGCCCATGCCGAGTTGCGCGGGCTGTATGACTGGTGGGAGGAAAAGCGTCGGCTAGGGCCGGTTCTGCGCAAGGATGCGCAGCCGGAAGCCCTGTGGCCCTGGCTGCCCACGATGAACCTGATCGACTGCCTGCCCGACGGGCGCTTCCGCTATCGACTGACGGGAACCACCTTCGATCGACATCTGGGACGCAATCTGACCGGCATGCTGCTGGACGAGGTGCGCACGGGCAGCACTCTGGCACTGCTGCAGAAGCTGTTGAGTTCAGCGACGGCGAACGACGTACCGGGCTATGCGGTCTCGCGCTTGTCGGACGAGGTGCAGCCCCTGGCGACCTATCACCGCATCGCCCTGCCGCTGCATCAGACGGCGGACGGACCGGTGACGACGATATTGGGCGCCTGGTATATCGAATGGAATCCCAACACCCCGTCCGGCATGATGGCCTTCTACCAGGACGGGCAACAAGGGATGACGGAAACCGAAGCGAAAATCATCTTCGGAACCGGCACCTGAAACGGCCCTGGATGACGACTGCTTCCTGAATCTACCGGCTGGCCTGCAGCGGCGGCGTATTCCACATCGCATCCGGCCCGCCGGTCAGGCCGATCAGGCGGGCAACGGCGGTATCGAGAACCTCGTCCCCTTCCCGCGCCTCGTCCTGCGCCACGCTCAGATCCGGCTCGATTCCGCCTTCAACCGTGCGGCCGGATGGGGTGAAATACAGCTCGGTCGTGATCTTGATGCCCTGGCCAAGCGGCAGGCTGAAGATCTTCTGCACCGACCCCTTGCCGAAACTGCGCCCGCCGATCAACACGGCACGATGGCTGTCCTGCAGGGCGCCGGCGACGATTTCCGAAGCGCTGGCAGAGCCTTCGTCAATCAGCACCGCGATCGGCAAGCCGTCCAGAATATCGCCGGTCGACGCGCCGAAGTTCTCGCCGCCATTGCGAGAGCGCGTATAGACGACCAGCCCCTCCTCCAGGAACAGATCCGACACCCGCACCGCTTCGGACAGCAAGCCGCCCGGGTTGCCGCGCATATCCAGCACAACCCCACGCAGGCGCGGCCCTGCCTCCGCCTTCAGCTTCAGAATGTCGCGCTGCACCTCCTCCGAAACACCCTCGGTGAAGCTGCGGATGCGCACATGGCCGACATAATCCACCAGTCGGCTTTCCACGCTGACCATATGGATGATGGCACGGGTCAGTTCGACGTCGAAGGGCATGGATTTATCGCGCACGATTTTCAGTGCCACCCTGCTGCCAGGCCTGCCGCGCAACATGTCGATGATCTCCGGCAGGCTTTTGCCTGCCAGTTCCGCCCCATCGGCATGGGTGATGATGTCATTCGGCTTCAGCCCGGCCCGAAAAGCGGGGGTGCCTTCGATGGCCGCAATCACGGTGGCCTGCCCGTCGCGCATGGTAAGCCGGACACCCAGCCCGCCGAACCGCCCGGAAATTTCTTCCCGCAGCTCGTTCAGTTCGCCCCGGTCCAGAAAGGCCGAATAGGGGTCGAGGGAGGCCAGCATGCCGTGCAGCGCCGCAGAAACCATGTCCGCATCCGTGGCGGCTTTGGGATCGGGAATGCGCTCGCGCATGCCCGCTACCGCCTGCTGCACCAGCCAGCGGTCATCGGTCGGGCGCACATAGCTGGTGCGGATCGTATCGATCACGCGTGCGAAAGGATGGGTGTCGACCGGCATGGGATCGGGCGCAGATCCGCTCTGGGTCCGCCAATTGCGGATTTCGTCGGCAAGAAGGTCCGTATTGGCAAAGGATTCCGGAGAAGGCGGCGCGGAACAGGAGGCGAGCGCCAGAAAGGACGCCCCCAGAAGAAAGCCCAACCTTACGCCAGCGAACAGATCACTCCGCATTCCTGCGCTCCCGCCCAGCCGTCATCGACCGATTCTCACGGTCAAGCAAAAATCAGGCCGTTCAATGCGCGATATGCCGCAGGCGCAGCCGGCCCTCGGCATCGGTGGTGAACATTTCCCCGATTGCGGGGTGACGCGGCTCTTCCTCACTGTCATCAGGCACGAGATTCTGCTCGGACACATAGGCGACATAGGTCGTGTCCTCATTCTCCGCCAGCAGATGATAGAAGGGCTGGTCCTTTCGCGGGCGCACATGCGCCGGGATGGCGTTGTACCATTCCTCGGTATTGTTGAATTCCGCATCGACGTCATAGACGACCCCCCTGAAGGGGTAGATACGATGCTTAACCCGATCGCCCGGCGCGAATTTCGCCCGCCGGATCGCCTGGCGGGCGCCGTCGTGTCGAACCTGGCTGGGGCGTATATCGTTCATCGTCACTCTCACTTCGCAATGCAGTAAAGCATAGGGGCATGGGAACAACCAAGCCCCCGTAAACCATGGCGCCGAATGGCCAGACGCCGCGTCGCCGTCACCGAACCGCAATACATAGACCGGCGACGTCATATTTCAAATCCGAGGCAAGGTCACGCAATCCTCGCATCATCGTTATTTTGCCGTGACGCCCCGGCTTTGATAGCGTCCCCGCCTTGAGTTTACAAAAAAGGATATGCCGTGATGCAACGCCTTCTGGCCCTGGCCTGCCTGGGTTTGGCCCTGTCAGCCGCCCAGCCCGCTCGGGCCGCCGAGCCGATCACGACGGATTGGACCGCGGTCGAACAGGCCGCGCACGGCCAAGTCGTCTACTGGCATGCCTGGGGCGGGGAAGCACGCACGAATGACTACATCGCCTGGGTCGGCTCACAGGTTCAAGGGCGCTATGGGGTGAAGCTGGTGCAGGTCAAGCTGGCCGATACGGCCGAAGCGGTTTCGCGCGTGCTGGCGGAAAAGGCGGCCGGCACGCTGACCGGCGGGGCGGTGGACCTGATCTGGATCAACGGGGAAAACTTCGCGGCCATGAAACGCGAAGGCCTGCTGGGGACCGAACCCTGGACACAGTCCCTGCCCAATTTCGCCCTGACCGACCCGGCGGCAAACCCCGCCGTTCTGGCCGATTTCACCATCCCGACCGACGGGCTGGAAGCCCCCTGGGGCAAGGCCCAGCTGGTATTTTATGCCGACAGCGCGGAACTTCCTGCCCCGCCGGCTTCGATGCCGGCGCTGTTGGACTGGGCGCGGGCCAATCCCGGCCGCTTCACCTATCCGCTGCCGCCCGATTTCCTGGGCTCGACCTTCCTGAAACAGGCGCTGATCGATCTCAGCACCAACACGCTGCCGCTCTACCAGCCGGTGCAGGAGGGCGACTTCGACAGGGTCACCGCCCCGCTCTGGTCCTTTTTGGATGCGCTGCATCCCCATCTCTGGCGTCAGGCCCGCGCTTTTCCCAAGAACAGCGCCGATCTGCGGCGGCTGCTGGCGGATCGCGAGATCGCCATCGGCTTCGCCTTCAACCCGGCCGAACCCTCGGCCGCCATCGCCAATGGCGAACTGCCCGACACGGTGCGCAGCTATGTTCTGGACAAGGGCACGGTCGGCAACATGCATTTCGTGACCATCCCCTTCAACGCCAGCAATCGCGCGGGCGCGCTGGTCATCGCCAATTTCCTGCTATCGCCGGAAGCGCAGGCCAGAAAGCAGGACCCCGCGATCTGGGGCGACTTCACCGTACTGGCCACGAACAAACTGCCAGCAGAGGATCGCGCCCGCTTCGACGCCATCGACCTGGGGCCGGCGACGCTGAGCCCCGCCGAACTGGGTGCGCCAATCCCCGAACCGCATCCCAGCTGGATGGAGCGGATCGAGCGGGAATGGCTGCGCCGTTACGGCGCGTCCTGATCGCCACGTGATCTCCCCCGCCGCGATCTGGGTTCGGGCATCCGGCCCGCTTGCCATTCTGGTGCTGACCGGGCCGATCCTGGCCGGGCTGATCTGGGTCGCCCTGCCCGCCTTCGGCCATCTGCCGGCGCTGGGTCGGACGGGACCCAGCCTGGAACCCTGGCGCGATCTATGGGCGACGCCGGGGCTGGCGCGCATGGTCAGCCTTTCGGTCACCGCAGGGCTGGCGACCCCCTTGGTGGCGCTGGTCGTCACCTGCCTGTTCCTGGCGGGCTGGTCGCAGAGCCGGGGTTTCGTCTGGGTGCGGCGGGCGATTTCGCCCATCCTGTCCGTACCACATGCGGCAGCGGCCTTCGGCCTGGCTTTCCTGATCGCGCCATCCGGGCTGATCGCACGGGCGTTTTCGCCCTGGCTGACAGGGTGGCAGCGCCCGCCCGACCTGCTGATCGTACAGGATACGGCCGGGTTGTCCATGATGGCCGGGCTGGTGGTGAAGGAAGTGCCCTTCCTGATGCTGGTGGCGCTGGCTGCCCTGCCGCAGATCGATGCCGGGCGGCGGCTGATGGTGGCACGCGGGCTGGGCTATGCGCCGCTGGCCGCCTGGTTCAAGACGGTATTTCCCGCCCTGTACCTGCTGATCCGCCTGCCGATCTTCGCCGTCATCGCCTATTCCAGCGCCAATGTGGAAATCGCCCTGATCCTGGGGCCGGGCACGCCGCCGACACTGGCGGTCGCCATTCTGCGCTGGCTGAACGATCCGGAACTGGCGCAGCGGCTGATGGCCAGTGCCGGGGCGCTGGCCCAGGCCGCCCTCACGCTTGGCTGCATCCTGCTGTGGTGGCTGGGCGAACATGTGGTGGCCGGGCTGGGCCGCTTCTGGATCGAAGGCGGCGCCCGCACCCTGGCGGACCGGACACTGGCCGCGCTGGGACTGGCCGGCATGCTGCTGGTCGGGATCGGGGCCTTCGGCGGGTTGCTGACACTGGCCCTGTGGTCGGTCGCGGAATTCTGGCGCTTCCCCGATCTGCTGCCACAGGGCTGGGGCTTGCGCAGCTGGATGCGGGTGGGCGGACAGGTCGGACTGCCGCTATGGCACGCCCTGGCGGTGGGCGTGCTGTCCACCGGCCTGGCCCTGATCCTGGTTACCGGCGCGCTGGAGAATGAAATCCGTCGTGGTCGCGGCATCGGCCGCCTGGGGGAATTGATCCTGTATCTGCCCCTGGTGGTCCCCGGCATCGCCTTCCTGTTCGGCCTTGTCCTGGCGAGCGAGGCGGCAGGGCTGAAGCCCGGCCTTCTTACGGTGACCTTCGGCCATCTGATCTTCGTGCTGCCCTATGTCTATCTGTCCCTGTCGGAAGCCTATCGCAGGCTGGACCCGCGCTGGAGCGCGCTGGCCCGCAGCCTGGGGCAAAGCCCGATGCAGGCCTTCCTGAAGGTGCGTCTGCCCCTGTTGAGCCAGCCCGTGCTGACGGCCTTCGCGGTGGGATTTGCGGTATCGATCGGGCAGTATCTGGCGACCCAGCTGTTAGGGGCGGGCCGGGTGCCGACGATCACGACGGAGGCGGTGGCCCTGGCGGCGGGTGGCGACCGGCGGGTGATCGCGGTCTGGGCCCTGATGCAGGCGCTGCTGCCGGCGCTGGCCTTCGCTCTGGCGACGGGCCTGCCCTGGCTGCTCTGGCGCAACAGGCGCGGCATGCGGGGGACATTGCGATGAAGGGACTGGTTCTCGACCGGCTCGCGATCCGGCTGGATGGGCGGCCCCTGGTGGCCCTGGATGCCGCCATCGCACCGGGCGAGGTGTTGAGCGTGATGGGGCCATCGGGTGTGGGCAAATCCACCCTGCTGGCGGCGCTGGCCGGGCTGCTGGACCCGGCCTTCCAACTGGACGGGCGCATCCTGATCGATGGGCAGGATGTGACCGCCCTGCCCGCCGAAACCCGCCGCATGGGGCTGATGTTCCAGGACCCGCTCTTGTTTCCGCATCTGTCCGTCGGCGGCAATCTGAAATTCGGCATGCCGCGCGGGGTGAAGGACCGTGCTGGGGCCGCCGCCCGCGCCTTGGCGGAGGCCGGGCTGGACGGCTTCGCCGCGCGCGACCCAACCACCCTGTCGGGCGGGCAGAAGGCGCGCGTGGCCCTATTGCGGGTGCTGCTGTCCGAACCGCGCGCCATGCTGCTGGACGAGCCCTTTTCCGGGCTGGACGCGGCCCTGCGCCAGGATATCCGCGCCTTTGTCTTCGCCCGCATCCGCGACAGGGGGCTGCCATGCCTGCTGGTCACCCACGACGCCGCCGACGCCCATGCAGCCGGCGGCCGGGTGATCGAACTGACAGGATGAGCCGCCTACCCCGTCTACTCCGCTGCCTTCGCCATCGGATCGGGGCGGGCCGTGCGCATGGTCACGAATTCTTCCGCCGCGGTGGGATGGATGCCGATGGTCATGTCGAACACCGCCTTGGTCGCGCCCGCCTTCATGGCGACCGCCATGCCCTGCACGATTTCGCCCGCCGCATCGCCCACCATATGCAGGCCAACCACCCGGTCGGTCGCGCGTTCCACGATCAGCTTCATGAAGACGCGTTCCGGATCACCCGACAGGGTATGCTTCATCGGCCGGAAATCGGTTGCGAAGACATCGACCGCGCCGAACTTCGCCCTTGCCTCTTCCTCCGAATAGCCGACCGTGCCGATGGTGGGCTGGCTGAACACGGCGGTCGGGATGAAATCGTAATCCACCTCGCGCGGGCCGGGTCCATACAGGCGATAGGTGAAGGCCATGCCTTCGGCAATCGCGACCGGCGTCAGATCATAGGGCCGTTCGATCACATCGCCGATGGCATGGATGGAGGGGATATTGGTTTCATAGCGGTCATTCACCGGGATGCCGCCATCATCGGCCAGATCGACCCCCACCGTTTCCAGCCCAAGGCCCGCCGTGTTCGGCTTGCGGCCGGTGGCGAACAGGACGGCATCGACCTCCAGCACCGTTCCGTCGGTCAGCTTCGCCAGGATCGCGCCGGACTGCGCTTTCTCCAACGCCGTCACATCCAGGTTGAAGCGCAGATCCACACCCTTCTTGCGCATCTCCTCCGCCAGGAAGGTGGACACCTCCCGGTCAAATCCGCGCAGGAACAAATCCCGGCGGTAGATCTGCGTCACCTCGGCCCCCAGCCCCTGGAAGATGCCGGCGAATTCCACCGCGACATAGCCGCCGCCCACCACCAGCACCCGCTTCGGGAAATGGTCCAGATAGAACACCTCGTTGGAGGTGATGCCAAGCTCCGCACCCGGGATATCCGGCACGAAAGGCCAGCCGCCGACCGCGACCAGGATGCGCTCGGCCGTATAGGCTTTGCCATCGACCTGCACCGCATGCGGGCCGGTCACGGTGGCCCGTCCCCAGATCAGCTCCACCCCGGCATTGGTCAGAAGATTGCGATAGATGCCATTCAGCCGCTCGATCTCCTTCGTCTTGGCGTCGCGCAGGGTGGGCCAGTCGAAGCCGTTCACCGACACATCCCAGCCATAGCCGCGCGCATCGCTGAAATCCTTGGTGAATTCCGAGGCATAGACGAACAGCTTCTTCGGCACGCAGCCGACATTGACGCAGGTTCCGCCCAGGAAACGGTCTTCCGCCACCGCCACTTTCTTACCGAAGGACGCCGCCATGCGACTGGCGCGCACACCGCCCGATCCGGCACCGATGACAAAAAGATCGAAATCATAGGCGGACATGGCATTTGCTCCCGTGGATTGGCCTTCGGCGAATGGCAGGATATATAGGAAGGGTGATGACCGAAGGGAAACACGAAACCGCGATCAAGGCGCAGACGGTGCCGTTCCGTGCGCTGAAAGCCTGCGTGAATTTCCGGGCGGGGGATTTTCTGCCCTCCTGCCGGGCGCTGGGGGCGGAAGAATTGCATCTGGCCCTGGAAGCCGCATTCCAGGAGGCCGGCATAACCCTGCCGCTGCAGAAGGTACACTGCATGGGCCGCTGCCATCTGGGGCCAACCCTGCGTCTGGTGCCCGACGGCCCCTATTTCCTGGGCTTGCAGGCCAAGGATGCCGCCCGTCTGGCCGCCTTCATCGCCGAAGGCGACATTGCCGGGGCCGCCGCGGCCTTTCCCGAGCCGGTGCCGTTGTGAGGCCCTGCCGCGACATGGCTGCGTCCTGGCGGGCCAGCATCCTTGCCCTGGCCACGACCCTTCTGCTGCCCATCCCGGTCCAGGCCCAGGATCAGACACCGCGCGATCCGCGCTGGCTGCCCCTGATCAACCAGCAGATAGCACCGCAGCCGGAGCTGGGCGCCCCCCTGCCCAGGCGGGGCAAACGATCCATGCAACTGGGGCTTCAGGTCGACCCGAAGGAATTGCCGCGCATGCTGTCCAAGCCACTGTCGACTGCCTGCGCGCTGGAGCGGTTCAACCAGGGTGAAAATGACCGCTACTATATCCGGCTGACCGATGCGGATGGAAAGCCGCTGCGCCTGGGCATTGCCGGCGGCAAGGTCGGCAATCTGCACGATCCTGGCCGGCAGGCGCTGGAGACGCAGATTTATCTGTTCGACAAGGATTGGACCAGCGAGTGCAAGGTCTATGCGATGCAGGCACCGTGAGGCGCATTCAGCTGGCGCCCGGCTCCGGCTTTTCCTCGTAATAGCGCCGCGCCCCCGGATGCAGTGGCAGGCCGCGCACATCGGTAGCATGGGCGCGATCCGCGAATTTGGCACCGGGATTATCGGCCAGGAAGTTCTGCTCCGACTGGCCCTGCCATAGTGCGCGGGTAATGTCATTGGCCAGTTGGTTATCCAGATCCTGGCGCACCGCCCAATAGACACCGAGCGATACCGTCTCCGTCGTTGGCACGCCGCGATAGATGCCGGTCGGAATCTCCGTGGAGGAGAAGAAGGGGTAATGCGCCGTCAGATCCTTCAGCACGCTGGCGGAAATCGGCAACAGGCGGATATCCACCGTCACCAGCAGATCAAGGATGGCCTCGACCGGGGCCGCGCCCAACAGGAAGAAAGCATCGATCCGCCCGGCCCGCAGCGCATCCACCGCCGGGCCGAAGCGCAGATGCACCGGCTCGATTCGCTCCAGCCCAAGGCCATAGCCTTCCAGCACATATTGGGCATTCGCTTCCGTACCCGAACCGGGCAGGCCGACGCCCACCCGCCGCCCGGCCAGATCGGTCACGGAATAGATGGAGGAGCTGGCCGGCACCACGATATGGAACTGCACCGGAATCAGATTGGCCAGCACGCGCAGTTCCTGCATCGGCGTGCGACCCGCGAAGGGGCCTTTGCCGGTATAGGCCCAATAGGCGATATCGGCATGGATCAGCGCGGATTCGGTGGAGCCGGTTTTCAGCGCCTCGACATTCTCCACCGAGCCGGTGCGCGATTGCGCGACCGCGATCAGCCCCGGCACGCCGCAGATACCGCCTTCGTCACAGGGTTCCCCCCCGGGCGGCCTGCTGATTCCCGCCGCGATCGCGGTGGCGAGGTGATAGAGCGTATCGGCCGTCGGCCCGGTACCAATCCGGAAAAACCGCAACGCCTCCGCCAGGGCGGAAAAGGGCAGGCTCGCAGCCAGGGCGGTCCCGGCCAGCGCCTTCATGATGAATCTGCGCGTGGGCATTGGCGAATATCCAAAGGATAGACTTCACAACCGTGCCGGACCCTAAGCGCCTGTCGCGCCTGGGTCAATTCGCCAACCCGCCGCAATCGGATGGGCCAGAGCAGGCTTGTACCACCATGCTCGGTCTTCGACCGATCCCGTGTGGGTTCTGTACTCTATCTAACCGCGCTCCAGGGTCGACTCAACAGCCCGGCGCAGTTGATCAGCCCGACCAGGGAATAGGTCTGGGGATAGTTGCCCCACAACTCCCCGGTCTCGATCGCGATGTCCTCCGACAGCAGCCCGGCCGGACTGCGCAGCGACAGAAGCCGTTCGAACAGGGCACAGGCCTCCTGCTTGCGGCCCATATGGGCCAGGGCTTCGATATACCAGAAGGTGCACACGGTGAACGCGGTCTCCGGCAGGCCGAAATCATCGGCATGGCCATAGCGCAACAGATATTCCCCACGCTTCAGCGCCTGGGTCACTGCCTCCACCGTCGCGACGAAGGCCGGGTCATCGGGCGCGGTAAAGCGGACATCGACCATCTGCAACAGGCTGGCATCCAGCTTATCCCCACCGAAGGAGGAGACAAAGGTTCCCAGCTCCGCATTCCAGGCCTCCTTGCGGATGCGCCTGGCGATCAGATCCGCCCGTTCATTCCAGAAGCGGGCCCGTTCGGGCAGGTCCAGCGCCTGGGCGATATTGCCCAGCCGGTCGCAGGCCGCCCAGCACATGATGGAAGAATAGGTATGCACCTGCGCCATCGTGCGCAGTTCCCAAAGCCCGGCATCGGGTGCGTCATGCTGCTGGAAGGCCTGTTCGCCCACCCGTTCCAACGCCTCGAAATCGCTCAGCCCGGCCGGGCGCAGCAGGCGTGTATCGAAAAAGGCCTGGGCGGATGACAGCACCACCTGGCCGAACACATCATTCTGCTGCTGGAAATAGGCGGCATTGCCCACCCGCACCGGCCCCATGCCGCGATACCCCGCCAGCGCCTGCGCCTGGGTTTCATCCAGCGCCTTTTCCAGCCCGATGCCGAACACCGGCTGCAGATTCCCATCCGGCGAGGCATCCGTCAGATTGCGCAGATAGGCCAGATAGTTTTCCAGAATATCGACCGCGCCCAGCCGGTTCAGCGCCTGCACGACATAATAGGCATCCCGCAGCCAGCAATAGCGATAGTCCCAGTTCCGGCCGCTGCCCGGCGCTTCGGGAATGGAGGTCGTCAGGGCCGCCACGATGGCGCCCGTCTCCTCGAAACAGCACAGGCGCAGCGAGATGGCGGCGCGGATCACCGCCTGCTGCCAGTCCAGCGGCACGGCAAGGCCGCGCACCCAGATGCGCCATTCCTGGATGGTGCGCTCCAGCATGCGCTCCACCGCCGTCGGTTCGTCGGCAAAGCTTTCATCCGGCCCCAGAAAGAAGGCCAGCGGCTTTTCCAGCCGGAAGGCCCGCTCATTACGGATATAGGTGATCGGCGCATTGGTGGTCAGCCGCATGGTCACGGCATCGCCGACATAGCGGATATGGTTCGATCCGGCCGTCACGGCAGCCTTGCGCGCGCCCCAATCCGTCATGGGACGCAGGCGCACCTGAATGCGCGGACTGCCCGCCAAAGGACGCACGATCCGGGCGAAGGCGACCGGGCGATAGGTCCTGCCCTTGGCAGGATAGCGCGGGCAGAAATCCAGGATTTCCAGCGCCGCCCCATATTCGTCGCGCATCACGGTGCGCAGCACGGCGGTATTGGTCAGATAGCCCTGTTCGGTGACCGTGCCGCGGATCATGGCGATGTCCCAGAAGCCCTGGGCATCCTCCTCCCCCGGATCGACCCCGCCGACCAGGGCGGAGAATACGGGGTCCCCATCCAGCCTGGGCGCGCAGGCCCAGACGAAGCGCGCCTGCCTGTCGATCAGGGCCGCAACCTGGCAGTTGCCGATCGGCGAAAGCTCCAGATTGCCCCAACTCATCCATTTGATCCTTCCCGTGTTTCGTTCAAACCAGCCGCGATCCAGCGATGCACGGCCTCCACATCCTCTAAACCGTAACGCGCCGCGCTCTGCCTGGGTTCACCGACCAGCACACCATAGCCCCCAAGCGCGGCACAGGCCTCAAACCCCGCCTCATCCGTCAGATCGTCGCCGATGAAGACCGGGCGCGCCCCGACAAAGAGCGGTTCGTCCAGGAAGGCCCGGATGGCACTGCCCTTGTCGAATCCCGCCGGTTTCAGCTCCACCACCATCCGGCCCCGCTGCACGGCGAACAGCCCGTCGGACAGGGCTGCCAGATGCCGGGCCAGGGACAGTACCTCCTCCTGCCGCTCCGGCCGGTCGCGGTAATGGATGGCAATGGCAATGTCCTTGTCCTCGATCAGCAGCCCCCTGGTGTCGAACCGCGACAAAGCAAGGCGTATCCGGGCCAGGGCACGATGCCGTTCCGGCGCATGGATGCGCGCCCCCGCGCCCCGCAGCTCCGCCCCATGCGTGCCTGCGGCAAGCCCCAGGGCCGCGCCCAGATGCCCGTCCAGATCCGCCAGCGAGCGGCCGCTGACAATGGCCAGCCTGCCACGCAGGCCGTTGCGGGCCTGAACCAGCAGCGCCTTCAGTGCCGACGTCACCCGGATGGCGGCGGGGCGCGGGGCAATGTCCACCAGAGTGCCATCCAGATCCAGGAAGAGGGCATCCCGGTTGGCGTCAAGCATGGGCGGCGTTTCGAAGACAGAAGGTTGAATGGAAACCATCCCTTGCACCGACAGTTGAATTGGAATCGACATCAATATCCCTGCGACCCGGACCCGAGTCCAAGGCGAATTCCTTCCTTATCCTCCCAATCCATCACGAAGTCGCAACAGATATCCTGCCCATCCGTTTCTGGACGGATTTATCCGCATTCAGGCTATACAGGCTGCGGACTGACAATTTTTTGTCAAGCCTTGATCCTATGTCTATCCTGGTCCATCACATGATTGGGACCAATTCGCCACGGAGAGGATGACATCATGGGCCGCCTGATTCTTGCGTCCAACCGAACGGCCGATCCAGGCACGCCACGCGCAGGTGGCCTGGCCGTCGCCCTGTGGGATGCGATGAGCGAGCGCGGCGGCATCTGGTTCGGCTGGTCGGGGGATGTCACGCCCACCGCCAGGAAACGTGGCGTGCGGCTGGTCAGTTCCGGCCCGGTGCAATTTGCCCTGGCCGACCTGACGGAGGAGGAGCACCAGGGCTACTACCTGAACTATTCCAACCGTACCCTCTGGCCGATCTGCCATTATCGCGTAGATCTGGCCGGCTTCGACGAGGAAGCCTATGAGCAGTATGAAGCGGTCAACCGCCGCTTCGGACGGCTGCTGGCCCCCATGATCGCCCCAGGCGACCTGATCTGGGTGCATGACTATCATCTGATGCTGATGGGTGGCGAACTGCGCCAGAGCGGCTGGAACGGCCCGATCGGCTTCTTCCTGCACATCCCCTTTCCCGCGCCGGAGGTGTTCACCGCCCTGCCCCAGCATCAGCGGCTGGCCCATGGCCTGGCCCAATATGATCTGCTGGGCTTCCAGACGGCGCGCGACACGGCGAATTTCCGCCGCTACATGGTGGAGCATCAGGCGGCGGAGGAGCTGGATGAGGAGTGCCTGCGTGTCTTCGGGCGGCTGGTGCGGACCAAGGCCTTCCCCATCGGCACCGACCCGGACGAGTTCGCCCGCTTCGCCCTGCAGGATGATGCAAGGGCGGCGGCCGAAAAGCTGGGGCGCATTACCGATAACCGATCGCTGGTGCTGGGCGTGGACCGGATGGATTATTCCAAGGGCCTGCCGCAGCGCATGGAAGCCTTCGGCAAGCTGCTGGACGACCATGAATCGATGCGCGGGCGGGTAACGTTCGTGCAGATCGCGCCCACCTCGCGCTCCTCCGTCGAAGCCTATCGCGACCTGCGCGAGGAGCTGGACCGGCTGGCCGGCCGCATCAATGGCGATTATTCCGATCTGGACTGGACCCCGATCCGCTATATCGCCCGGGGCTATCCGCGCGAAACCCTGGCCGGGCTGTACCGGCTGGCCCGGGTCGGGCTGGTAACCCCGCTGCATGACGGCATGAATCTGGTCGCCAAGGAATTCATCGCCGCCCAGGATCCGGAAGACCCGGGCGCCCTGGTGCTATCGGAATTCGCAGGCGCGGCCGAACAGATGCGCGAGGCGATCCTGGTCAATCCCCATGACACGGCCGGCCTGGCCGATGCCATCGGTCAGGCGCTGTCGATGTCACTGGAGGAGCGCAAGGAGCGCTGGGCAGCCCTGATGGATGGCCTTCGGCGCGAAAACGTCGCCTGGTGGCGCAACCGCTTCCTGGCCGATCTGGTCGCCCTTCAATAACCCGCCAGGGCAAAGGCGATCGCAGCCAGATTATTGATGCAATGAGCCAGGATGGCCGGCCCCAGGCTGCCCGATCGCAGCGTGGCCCAGCCCAGGAGCCAGGCCAGGGCAAAAATCTGCAGCATCGTGTAGAGCCCGGCCCCCAGCGGCAGCAGCCAGGCATAGACATGGCAGCAGGCGAAAATGGCCGCAGTGATGGTGACCGCGCGCTGCGGCGGCATCCTTGCCACCAGCGCATGCAGGATGAAACCGCGAAACAGGAATTCCTCGCCCACCGGAATCAGAAAACCGATCAGCAGCGCTGCGGTCAGGATGCCCAGGAAACCCAGCTTCCCATCGTCCAGGAAAGGTTCGATCACCTCGCGCGTATCCAGTATCTCCGGAATCGGCACAAGCGCGTCAAGCAGCATAAAAAAGCCCACCAGCCCCGCGACCGCAAGCAGCGGGATAAGATAGGGGCGGGACCCACCGGCCCAGCCAATGCCCAGCGTGGCGTAATCCAGGCCGGAACGGCGACGCAGCTCCTCCGCCCCGCCGATCAGGATCATGGCATAGACGAAATAGAACCAGGGGACGATGCGGCTCAACCCCATGCCGCTGCCGCCCAACAGGGTGGCCGCCATAATTGCCCCGGCCAGCCCCGCCGCCATGATCAGCAACGGCGCCACCAGCCCGACGCGCAGGCTCAGCCCCGCGCCCGGGCCGCCAGAGGGCTGATTGTTCGATGGCATCATCTGCAGAGGGTCCGGTTCTCGTAGCCTGTCGCGAAGCGCACCCTGCTGCTTAGCGCAAACTACCCGGCACGGGAAGCGCGGCGGATGCCGCGCCCCCGACAAGCCAGGCTGGGTCGATCAAGCCGCCTGCAGCATGGCCAGCAACTGGTCCTTCAGCACCAGGCGCTGCTTCTTCGTCTGCTCCAGCACCTCATCGGAAACGGGCTCCACATTCTCTTCCATGCGGCGCGCCTCGCGATCAATCTTGCCGTAAGCCTCGTACAGCTTGGCGAAATGCGCGTTTTCCATCTTCAGCTTGTGGATCGCGTCCTTGTATTGGGGCATCTCCTGCGCCAGATCGAGATGTTCACCGAGCATCATTTCCTCCTGCATCGTGTAACTGCGATCAGGATGCAGGCCGGGAGCCAAGCATGCATTGCGGTGGATCATATTGCCACGGCCAGGGTTGCCGGCCTGTGACAGCAGCCATCCATGCCAAGCAGTTCAGCCCTGCAATCCCGGAAGATGTGCAACCCGCAGTCTTCGCTTATATCAGCACCGTCACAAGTGAATTTGAACATGGCTGCCGCGATATGGCGGCGGACAAGACCCCAGAAGGATGACGACAATGGCTACCCTCGATATGTTTCATGGCAGCGCCGCCGCCCGTGGCCGCTTCCTGCACACCCTGACCTCCCCCTTCCTGGCGCTGGTTGAAGCCTGGAAGCTGGCCCATCGCCGCGACGCGATGCGTCGGGAGCTGGAAGGTCTTTCCGACCGAGAGCTGTATGATATCGGCCTGACGCGCGGCGAGATCGAAGGCGTGGTGGAGCGCAGCTACCGCCGCTGATCCAGCGCGGTAGTCTGCCCAAGCCGACGAAGCCCCGGTCCCCGACCGGGGCTTTTGCGTTCCCAGCCGGGGATGGCGCCGATATTACGCGCCGCGATGCGCTTCCTCGCGATATTCCCGCGACTGCATTTCCATCAGGCGCGAAACGGTGCGCTCGAATTCGAAGGCATGGGTGCCTTCACGGTAGAGATCATGCGGGGCGGCGTCCGCCGCCATGATCAGCTTGCATTTATGTTCATACAGCGCATCGACCAGGGTCATGAAGCGCTTGGCCTCGTTGCGACGATCCGGCGTCAGGCGCGGCACGCCATCCAGAACCAGCGTGTGAAAAGCCCGCGCCAGGGTCAGGTAATCTTCCGCCCCCAGCGGTTTGGCGCAGAGCGCGGTGAAGTCGCTCGCCACCACCCCGCGCGCGGTCCGTGGCAGCGTGATGTTGCGCCCCTTGACGGTCAGCACCGCCTCCTGTGGCCCAGCGCCTTCGGTCAGTTCCGCAAAGGCCTTGGTCAGGGCAGCCGTGGATTGCGGCCCCAGCGGGGCGTGATAGGCCTTGATCGCCTGCAGCCGGATCTTGCGGTAATCGGTGGGCGAATCCAGATGCAGGATATCCAGCTTGCGCTTCACCAGCGCGATGAAGGGCAGGAAGGAATCGCGCTGCAAGCCGTCGCGATACAGATCATCCGGCGGCCAGTTCGACGTCGCCACCACCACCACACCCAGATCGAACAGTGTTTCGAACAGCCGCGCCAGGATCATCGCATCGGCGATGTCGGTGACATGGAATTCATCGAAGCACAGCAACCAGGCCTGCTCGGCGATCTCCTCTGCTATTTTGGGCAGGGGATCGGTTTCCTTGGTGCTGCGCGTGGCCTGGGCCTGACGCCAGGCATGCACCTTGGACTGCACCTCGATCATGAAATCATGGTAGTGGACGCGGCGCTTATGCGGGACCGGCGCCGTGGAAAAGAACAAATCCATCAGCATGGATTTGCCGCGCCCGACCCCGCCATAGAGATAAAGCCCCTGTGGCGGATCGGCCCGGCGGCGCGCCAGCCCCAGCTTCGCCTTCCAGCCGCCTTCCAGGCGGCGCGGCTCGTACCCGTCGAGCGCGTTATGCAGCGATTGCAACTTTTCCGCCGCCAGTTCCTGCATCACATCGGGACGCAGGCTATTGGCGCGGATCATCTCGCGATAGCGGGGAAGCGGACCTTCGGACAACGGGAATCGGCCTGACGGAAAGGTGAACGAAAAGGGCGATGCCCAGCCTTATAGGCAGACCGCCTTCCCCCCGCAACCGGATCAGAAGCGATAAATCACGCTGAGCTGGACATCATGCGCCGTCAGGCTGTCAGCGCTGATGGTTTCCCCCGTCGGGAAGCCCTTCACATCAACCTCGCCCAGATTGATGTAGCGGTAACCCAGATCGACGCCCCAGTTTTCCGCGAAATCCCATAGGAACCCGACGCCAGCCCCGATGGCGAAATTATCGGTATGGGTCGTATGCTTGGTGTAGACGCCCGCGACGCTGCGCCGCTCCGTATCCGCGCTGTTGCGGGCCCAGCCGAAACTACCCTGCAGATAGGGGGTGAAATCCTTCCACTGCCGGATTTCCCATTTCAGATTGGCCAGAGCGGCCGTGGTCGACAGATTCGTCTCGTAACCGACATAGCTCCCATTCGCCATCTGATCGCGGACGTCATAGTCGAAACGGAAGCGGTGGTGAACCTCGCCTTCCAGGCGCAGGGGCAGGTTCTGGAAGCGCCAGCCAATCACGCCGCCCAGCGCGGCGGTCTGGTCATCATCATTGCCAATACGGCGCGTGCCCGTGAACCCGGTCGCGCGGATATCGTCGATGAAAGCGAAGGAGCCGATGGCCGTCATGCCGACATAGACCCCGGGCTTAATGGATTCCGCCGCCCCGGCCGTCTGCATCATCCCCAGGCACGCACTCAAAAAAGCGGCAGAAGCCGCGACCTTCCCCAAGGTCATCCCCAAATCCCCTTACCCAAGCCCCTGACCAGTGACCAACCGGCTGCAGGCATAATGATTCGTTCCGGTAAATTCGGCAACCCCCCGTAGTTGCGAATAATTCTCGGCTTTAGACGAAAAGGGATACGGTGCCTGAATACCCAATGCGGGACAGATGATCAACCAAGCGGCGCTTCAGCAAAAACGCGCAGGGGCTTATCCAGCCAGGTCCAGAATTGTTTCCGCCGCCATCAGCCCGGACATATAGGCCCCATGGGTGGTTGCTTTGTATTCGAAGACGGTATGCTCGCCGGCGAAAACAAGTCTTTTGGATACCGGTTCCCGCAGCCCGTCGAAATCACCGGGCGTCATGCCCGCGAATGGGAAGCTATAGGCACCAAGGGTAAACGGGTCCTGCGACCAGCGGGTGACGATGACTTCAGTTGGCTGGGTCACGCCTTCCCAGGCCCGACCGAAGATCTCTGAAATCTCCGCCACGATCTCGGCATCCGATTTCCGCTCCGCCTCGCCCGCATAGGCACCAAAACTAAGGGCCACCAATATGTTATCAGGAACAAAGGTCCTGTAGTTCACGACATAAGGCCACTTGCCCTTCACCTCGTCCATGAACCCGAAATACTGCACATCCTCGGGCCAGAACGCCTGTTTATATTTGAGGGCAACCTTGGTGACATTGCCCATCTGCAACTTCCCGATGCGCCTGGCATGCGAGGCCGGCAAGGGAGGATCGAAAGCCAATCGACCGGATTTGAGATAGCCCAAAGGCACGGTGCATACGCAGTAATCCGCCTTCACGACGCCCGCGCCGGTCGTCACGGCGACACCCTTGGCATCATAGGCGATGGCGCTCACCGGGGTGGACAAGCGGATATCCAGCCCTTTGGCCAGCGGCTCCAGAATCCGGTCGTAACCCGCGACCAGGATCGTGTCGGGATTGGGAAATTTTTTATCCTCATCCCAATAGAATGCGGAAAGCCGCTCAATCGGGCCGCCGGTGTCGAATTCGGTGAATGCCGTCAGCCCCCAGCGCATCAGCGGATCATCCAGGGCCGTCGAATCCATTCGCTGTATGGCGTCCTGCAGCGTTGCCGTGTCATTGGATTCCAGCTCGTCATTGATGCGCTGCGACAGGGCCTCCATCCGATCGGCCAGATCGGCAATCTCGTCTTCCGGGACTTCCTCTCCCTCTTCATCATACAGCTGCAGGCTGTCGTCTTCAGTCGTATAGGCTTTCGCGCCAATGGCATCGGCAAGCTTCTGTGTCGGATTGTCCGGCGACGGGCCGTGAATCCAGCCCGCACCGATCTCGAAAGGCGGGCCGAATCTATTGTCGGTCCAAAGTCGTCCGCCATAGCGTGGCTTTGCTTCCAGGACCGTGACCTCGGCCCCGGCTTCCGCCAGCATCCGGGCCGCACCCAGCCCCGCGATGCCAGCTCCCACCACGACCACCTTCGTTCCGGAAGGCAGCGCGGCCAGCCCACGGGAAGCCCGCAGCAGGGGCATGGCCGCCAGCCCGGCCAGGGCACGAAGAATGAACATACGACGCGCCGTTGAACCTGACATGGCCACCCCTTACGGTTTTATGTATCCATATCTTGATACCACAGGCCGGCCGAGGTTTCACTGGGCAAATCCTTGAATGACAAGCGTCATGAACCGCGTTGACTGTCGCGGAACCATCCGCCCAGGCCGCGCTCCATCTCCCACAGGAAAATGATCGCGTCATCGGCTTCGTCCACGATCACATCGGCCCAGCTGATGATGGCCCCGCGTGCAAGCGGCCGGGTAAGCTTGGCCCGATGCGTTGTCGCATAGCTGCTTATTTATGTTTTGTTCTCCCCACGGATGCTGGCAGTATATCGCGCTGAGCGCAAATCTCGGGAGATGCCGGATGACCACGCAGAAGTCCAAATTCGATGCGTTCGCCGCGCTGCATGCCCGGGCGGGAGCCTTCGTGATTCCCAACCCCTGGGATGCCGGCTCCGCGCGCATACTCGAGCATCTGGGTTTCGAGGCGCTGGCGACCACCAGCGCCGGATATGCATTTTCGGTGGGCAAGCGCGATTCCTTCGCCGGCTTGAGCAGGCAGGAGGTCCTGAACAACGCGGCAGGGATCGTTGCGGCGACAACCCTTCCCGTCTCCGCCGATCTGGAGGATGGGTTTGGCATGGCCCCTGAAACCTGCGCGGAAACAATCCGAATGGCCTGCGAAATCGGCCTCGTTGGCGGGTCCATCGAAGATGCTACGGGCAATCCGGCTGCGCCGATCCACGATCTGGCCCTGGCTGCGGAACGGGTGCAGGCCGCTGCGGAGGCCGCGCATGATCTACCCTTCCTGCTGACGGCCAGGGCGGAAAATTTCCTGTGGGACCGCCCCGATCTGGACGATACGATTATACGGTTGCAGGCTTTCGAAAGGGCCGGAGCGGATGTACTCTACGCCCCCGGCCTGCCGGACATCGAGGCGATCCGGCTGGTCTGCCAGTCCCTGCAAAAGCCGGTGAATGTCGTCATGGGCTTGCAGGGTACCAATTATTCGGTAGCGGAACTGGCGGCGGCCGGCGTGCGCCGGGTCAGTGTGGGCGGCTCCCTGGCGCGCGCGGCCCTGGGTGCTTTGATGCGCGCGGCCCAGGAAATCCGCGACCACGGCAGCTTTACCTATGCGTCTGATGCCGTCCCGGCCCGGGTCATCACCGCTTTGATGTCGCCGGAGCAGAGCGGGGAACGCAGGTAATATCCCGTCATGGGGTATGGGCGCGCTCCATCTCCCGCCGGAACATGACCGCGGCATCGGCTTCATCCACGGCAACATCAGCCCAGCTGAGGATGGAGCCGCGCGCAACCGGCCGGGTAAGCCGGACCCGATGCGCCAGCCCGATGGGAAGCCCGCCCAGCGCCAGCGAGCGGGCGGCAGGCACCAGCTTGCCCCAGACCGTATAGCCGCCTTCCCCATCCAGCATTTCACCCGCTTTCAGGTCGCGCTTGGCCACCGCCACCACATCGCCCCGGAAGCCCGTCGCCTGGCCGGTCGGCTCCCCGCGCAGGGCGGCACTGGCCACCGAAATGCCCAGTTCCAGCCCGATCAGGTGATAGGGCTTGTACATGGCCGAATAGCGCCCGCTGGAATCGGTCTTCAGCCCGTATTCGGCGAAACAGCGCTGCGTGTAGTCCGACGGCGCCTCGAACACGGCATAGACACCCCAGCGCAGATCGCGGAAGACCGGGCGGCCGTCGCGTTCCAGGCTGGAGACGACTTCGACCATGCCCTTGCCCTCCAGCATGCCGCCATCCGCGCGTGGCCGCAGCGTATGGGGCAGGTCATCAACCCCACAGGCCGGGAAATGCAGCCCGTCCTGCGGCGGGGCCAGATCGCAGGCATTGGCGACCGCCGCCATCTCGATGGCGGATTTGGTGCCATCCAGGAAGGAGTTGAACATCTGCGGATTCATCCCGCCCGCCTGCGCCGCCTCCGGCGTCAGCCCATAATGCTGCCAGACGGTATCGGGCGTCACCTCGTGATAGGCAGAAAGGTATTTGGTCCCTTTGCCGGCCGCGACCACCGGCAGGCCACAGGCGCGCGCCCAATCCACGACTTCCGCGATCAGGGCCGGCTGGTCGCCATAGGCCAGCGAATAAACGACCCCGGCCGCGCGCGCCTTCTGCGCCAGCAGCGGCCCGGCCAGCACGTCGGCCTCCACATTCACCATCACGATATGCTTGCCATGGGCGATGGCCGCCAACGCATGCCGGATGCCCGCCGCCGGCGCCCCGGTGGCATCGATCACCACCTCGATAGGCCCGGCGGAAATCAGCCCCATCGTATCATCGGTAACGAAGGTGCCGCCGGTGCGGATTGCTTCTTCCAGTGATCCGGCCCGGGCCCGGTCCTGCTCCCAGCCGATGCGCAGCAGAGTGTCACGCGCGCGGTCGGGGGCCAGGTCGGCAATGCCCGCGATATGCAACCCCGGTGTCCTGACGGCCTGGGCCAGAAACATGGACCCAAACTTGCCGGCCCCGATGATGGCAACCCGCACCGGCCTGCCTTCGGCCGCGCGTTTCTGAAGCTTGGCGTGCAGATTCATGATGATCCTCCCGACTGGTATTTCCGCCCATGGAAGCGGCTTTTATTGGACGGAAGCTAGCTCTGGCGGATCGCGAATTGCCAGAACAATCGCGCCGTGCGTGTGACGCCCCTTCCATCCGCCCGCCTGACGTCCTAGGTAATGAAGGTAAACAGGATTTCCCCGCCGATTGGACAGATCCCCATGCGCACCGATACCCCCGTCGCCATCCATCTGAAAGACTACCGCGCGCCCGATTGGATCGTGGAACATCTGGAACTGGAATTCGACCTTGACCCCGCGCGCACCGTGGTGACGGCGGAAATGGTGCTGTCGGTCACGCATGACGGGGCGGAACTGGCGCCGGTGCGCCTGGATGGGGAAGATCTGGAGCTCCTGTCGCTGGAACTGGACGGCGTCCCCCTCGACCCCGGCCAATATCTGCTGTCGGGCGAAGGGCTGGAATTCACCCCGCCCGCCCGGCGTTTCCAGTTGCGCAGCCGCGTCTGCATCGCGCCGGAGGCGAACACCAAGCTGGAAGGCCTGTATCGCAGTTCCGGCAATTACTGCACCCAGTGCGAGGCGGAGGGGTTCCGCCGCATCACCTTCTTCACCGATCGGCCGGATATGCTGACGACCTTCCGCGTCACCATCCGGGCGGATCGGGAAAGCTGCCCGGTCCTGCTGTCCAACGGCAATCTGGTCGAGGAGGGCACGCTGCCGGACGGGCGTCATTTCGCCATCTGGGAAGACCCGTTCCCCAAGCCCAGCTATCTGTTCGCCCTGGTCGCCGGGCGGCTGGACCGCTTGGCCGACCATTTCACCACGGCGTCGGGCCGCGAGGTGGCGCTGAACATCTGGGTGGAGCCGGGCAACGCACCGAAAGCCACCTATGCCATGGACGCGCTGAAACGTTCGATGCGCTGGGACGAGACACGGTTCGGCCTGGAATACGACCTCGATATCTTCAACATCGTGGCGGTCGGCGATTTCAACATGGGGGCGATGGAAAACAAATCGCTCAACATCTTCAATGCCAAATACATCCTGGCCGATGCGCAGACCGCGACGGATGGCGATTTCGCCGCCATCGAATCCATCGTGGGGCATGAGTATTTCCATAACTGGACCGGCAATCGCATCACCTGCCGCGACTGGTTCCAACTGTCGCTGAAGGAAGGCCTGACCGTCTTCCGCGATCAGGAATTTTCCGCTGATATGCGCTCGCGCGCGGTGCAGCGCATTTCGGAAGTGCGCACCCTGCGCGGCCGTCAGTTCCCGGAAGATGCCGGGCCGCTGGCCCATCCGGTCCGCCCCGCCTCCTATATCGAGATCAATAATTTCTACACCGCCACCGTCTATGAGAAGGGGGCGGAGGTGATCCGCATGCTGCATACCCTTCTGGGCGAAGACGGCTTCATGGCCGGCATGCGGCTTTACGTCGAACGCCATGACGGGCAGGCGGCCACCTGCGATGATTTCGTGGCGGCGATGGCCGATGCCACCGGCCGCGATCTCAGCCATTTCAAGCTCTGGTATGCGCAGGCCGGCACGCCGAAGCTTTCCCTGCATTGGAAACCCAGCGAAGGCACCGGCGGCATGGCCCTGACCATTCGCCAGCGTACCGCCCCAACACCCGGTCAGCCGGAGAAGGCTGCACTTTACATGCCCTTCTGCGTCGCCTGGATCGGGCCGGATGGTACCGCATTGCAGAGCCGCTATCGCGGCAGCCCGGCGCATGAACATGTGCTGCACCTGTCCGACGAGGCGGAAACCTTCCTGTTCGAAGGGGTGCCCGCCGGTTCCGTCCCCTCGCTCAATCGCGGCTTCTCCGCCCCGGTCAATCTGGAAGCGCAATATGGTCCGCGCGACCGCGCTTTCCTGATGGCCCATGACACCGACCCCTTCGCGCGCTGGGAAGCCGGTCAGCAATTCGCCGCCGAGATGATCCTGGCCCTGGTCAACGATCCCCGGCCCGAGGCGGTGGATCCGCTGTTCCTGGAGGCCTGTGGCCGCATCCTGAATGATGGCGGGCTCGACCCCGCCTTCCGCGCCCAGGCCCTGATCCTGCCCGCGCTGGGCTATCTGGCCGATCAGATGCAGGTGGTGGATTACGATGCGCTGCATGCCGCGCGCCAGGCCGTGCGTATTGCCGTGGCACAGGCCCATGCCGGCAGCCTCGCCGCCTTGTGGACCGGCCTGGGCAGCACCGCCCCCTATTCCCCCGATCCGGAACAGGCCGGCCGTCGCGCGCTGAAGGCGGTCGTGCTGGGCTTCCTGGGCGCCGATGCCGCCTCGCCCGCCTCCGCCGAACTGGCCAAAGACGCCTATGAGGGCGCCGACAATATGACGGACCGCATGGCCGCCCTGTCGGTGCTGGTGGATATTCCAGGCCGGCAGGCCGATGCGGCGCTGGCCGATTTCCATGAGCGGTTCAAGGATGATCCGCTGGTGCTGGACAAGTGGTTTGCCCTGCAGGCCATGGCCATTCGTCCCGATGTGCTGGGCAAGGTCAAGGCGCTGATGGGCCATCCGGCCTTCTCCATCCGCAACCCGAACAAGGTGCGTGCGCTGATCGGCAGCTTCGCCAGCGGCAATCCGGTGCGCTTCCACGCCGCTGACGGGTCAGGCTATTCCTTCCTGACCGATCAGGCCATCGCCATCGATCCGTTGAACCCGCAGGTCGCCGCACGCCTTCTGGCGACGCTGGGTCGCTGGAAGCGTTTCGATGCATCCCGTCAGGCCCTGATGCGGGCGGAGTTGAACCGTGTGCTGGCCTTTCCCGGCCTGTCGCGGGACTGCTTCGAGATCGCCTCGAAATCGCTGGAAAAATAGGCCGGCTTCCGACCAGACCCGCTACCAGCATCTGGCAGGCCGACACTGCGGTTGAAGCAGGAATTTCCCTGCCACCCATAGTGAGCGGGGGCGCTTTTCTGTTTGTCCGCCGTGTGATCGTGCGGAAACCATCCTGGGATGTGGTCGTGACCATTCCCGAAAACGGCCGAATTTCAATACGTCCATCGCAATTTGGGACAGCCGTTGCAAATCGCAATGGCCGCAGTCGCGGCCAAGCCAATCCCTGAATTAAAATTATTCCAAATCAATCCCTTGCCACGGGCCAGCAACTGGCACGCCCGATGCGACACAAGTACGTGGAATGATGCAATCCGTCAGGCGCCGCCCTACCGTCCTGAAGCCCTGCTTCCACCGATGGTAGATGCGCCCTGACCCAAGGGTGGTTTGTGAGAGACATGCTGGATATGAACTGCACAGGAACGGCTTCGGATGCGGTTGCGTGCACGCGGTCCGTAATGGCCGTGCTGCCGAACATCCCGCTGCTGTCGATGGAGCGTGGCGAGATTTCGCTGAAACATTCCCGCGACCTGTTCCAGAACCGGAAGGTCATGGTGATCGGAGAGCTGGATCCCGAACAGCAGGGCGGTGCGGTCGAGCGGCTGATGCGTGACTATGTCGTCATGCAGGAGGTGATGCGTTTTACCAGCGGCGTTGAGGCGGCTTATTGCCTGTCGCGCACCAATCCCGAACTGTTAACAGGCAAGGCCCTGCAGATGGGGCTGGAACCCTTTCCCTTTACGCTGCTGACCGACACGGCCGGCTGCTTTTCCGCCTTTCTGGAGGCGGAGGGCTGTCTGCCCGTTCGCGCCTCGATGTCCAATGCCGCTGCCTTTGCCGTGATTGTGCAGAACAATCACATAGAGCATCTGTTCATACAGCGCCGCGATCCATCCCGCCCGACCGGGCTCCTGCCCGGCTGCGCCGGATGCCCGCTTTTTTCGACCTGACGCGCAGCCCCTCCCCCAAAGCGCGTCTGCTGCCCGGCTCCCCCAAGACCGGGCAAGGCTGGCCCGAGATGATCGGGTCAGCCTTTTTTTTCGGGTGGTCGATCCGTTTCGACCGATCAGATCGTTCTGCAGTTGATGGCAGGCCGGTACCCGTTCATGGCGCGGAGAAGCGGTATTCCGTCCGTTGCCTATAGACTTCTCCCGGCCGCAGCAGGGTCGGCGGGAAATCCGGATGATTGGGCGAATCCGGGAAGTGCTGGGTCTCCAGGCACAGGCCCGAACCCGCGCCATAGCGGACATCGCCGAAACCCGGCACCTTCGGTCCCACCTTGGCACCGTCATAGAACTGGATGCCCGGTTCCGTGGTCCAGACCTCCATGGACAGATCCCCGTCCGGCGCTACCAGATTGGCGACCCGGCGGAACTGCCCCGCCTCCCCCCGCAATACGAAATTATGGTCATAGCTCCGGGTTTCGCCCGGCCGGTCATGGGCCGAGATGGCCCGTAAATCGGTGAAATCCATCACCGTCCCCTTCACCGGCAGGATACGGCCGGTCGGGATCAGATCGGCATCCACCTCGGCATAGCCATCCGCATCCAGTTCCAGCCGATGCTCGCGGATCGATCCGCGCCCGGCATCGGCCAGGTTGAAATAGGAATGGTGACAGAGATTGACCGGGCAGGGCTTGTCCACCTCCGCCTCGATCTCCACCGCCAGCCCGAACAGGTCGGTCAACCGATAGGTCACCCGAACGAGCGCATGACCGGGATAGCCCATATCGCCATCCGGTGAATCCATCTCCAGCGTCACATGGGTTTCGCCGATGCCGGCAATGCGCCAGATCGACTTGCCGAACCCCTTGGCCCCACCATGCAGATGGTGCCGGCCAGCCTGATTGAGGTCGAGCTGATAGGCCACCCCATCCACCGTGAAGCGCCCATGGCCGATGCGATTGGCATAGCGCCCGGGTATGGCGCCAAAATGCGGCGAATGCGCGGGATACAGCGCCGGATCGGCAAAGCCCAGCACAACGCGGCGCCGGCCTTCCGGGGCGGGCACCTGCAAATCCTGCAGCACCGCGCCGAAATTCATCACCGTGGCGCGCATCCCATTGGGATGGACAAGATCCACCGTCTCGATCGGCTGGGTGTCCATGCTGGCTCCTCTCACTCGACAGGTCGGGACACTATCGGATTCCGGTGATCCGGCCTATGCGGAAAAGCCGAACAGCCCGGCCGGATTGTCCACCAGCACCCGCTGCAGACTGGCCTCGCCGACCCAATCGGCCAGCTGGTCCAGCACGGCGGCATCGTCGGGATAGTGCCCGGCGGGCGCGCCCAGATGCGGCCAGTTCGTGCCCCAGATGATGCGGTCGGGCGCATGGGCCACAACGCGCCGGGCAATCGCCCCGACATCCTCGAAATCCGGCCCCCCGCTCAGGCTGTATTCATACCAGGCAGCCAGCTTGAACCAGCAATTGCCCCGGTCGATCAGGCGCAGCACCGCATCGACTTTCGGGTCGTCGGCCGGGACCGGGTCCATGAAGCGCGCGACATGGTCGATGATGTAGCGGTTCTTCAGACCGGCCAGCGCTTCGAAATAGTCATCGATCTTCCGGCCGTTGAACTGGACCATCATGATCCAGTCCAGGGGAAGCACCGCCTCGGCCACCGGCCCCATATTCTCCACCGGCACCGCCCCGCCCGGCAGATCCATGATGCGTGCCCCGCGCACGCCCAGCGCATGCATCCGTTCCAGCTCGGCCCAGGGCGTTTCGGCGGATACCGCGACGATGGCCCGCGCCTTGTCCTGGCCCAGCCGCTCCAGCGCCTCCAGGGTCGCGCCATTGTCGAACTGATAGGCATTGCCCTGGGTGATCACCACCCGCTCCAACCCAAGGCGGGCCTGGACCTGGGCATAATCCTCCACGGTCGCAAGCTGCTTTATGGGCGGGCCGCCCGGCTGGGCATCATGGCCCGGCAGGAAGAAATGCATATGCGTGTCGATGGCCCCGGCCGGAACCTTCGTGCGCGGGGCGGGTCCGGTCAAAGGCCGGCTGTTCGGAGGAATGGCGTCAGCCATGGCTCAATCCTTCAGGCGATAGGTTTCCAGCGCGTCCCGGTCGATCTCGATCCCCAGCCCCGGCGCATCGGGAATGGCGACCACACCCGCGGAATGCTCGATCGGGGTCTTCAGGATGGCCTGCCGGAACGGGTTATGCGTACGGTCGAATTCCAGGATCGGCTCGACGGGATCGCGCCGCACCGGGTCCGGCGGCAGGATGGCCAGGAATTGCAGGCTGGCGGCGATGGCAACCCCCGTGCCCCAGACATGCGGGACGACGCGCACGCCATAGAGGCTGGCCAGATCGACGATCCGCCGCATCTCCCCGAAGCCGCCGGTACCGCAGATATCCGGCTGGACGATATCGACCGCGCGGGTCGCCAGGGGTTCGCGCATGCCATAGCGGCCATGCCAGGTCTCCCCGCCCGCCACGGGAATGGGTTGGCCCGCCCGCACCGCGCGATAGGCATCCAGCTGTTCCGGCACCACCGGTTCCTCGAACCAGTCGATACGGAATTTCGCGGCCGCCTTCCCCAGTTCGCAGGCTTCCAGTACGTTATAGCCATGATTGGCATCGATCATCAGCCGCGCCTGCGGACCGATGGCGTCGCGCACCGCCTCGATACAGCGCAGATCTTCCGCCACGCCGAAACCGATCTTGATCTTCACGCCATGGAAACCGTCACGGATATAACCCGCCGTCTCCGCCGCCAGATCGGATGGCCGGTCCACCCCGTCGCGCCGGAAGGCGCCGGTGGCATAGGCCCGCACGGACGACCGGAAGCGCCCCCCCATCAGCTGGCTGACCGACGCGCCATAATGCCTGCCGCGAATATCCCATAGCGCGATGTCGATGCCCGACAGCGCCGTCACCGTCAGGCCGCGCTGGCCCTGGTCGCGCAGGCGGTTGTACAGCTCCGCCCATAGCACTTCGTTGGCCAGCGGGTCGCGTCCGACCAGCCCGGCCGCATAGGCCGCCACCACGGCCGCATTCGGCCCGGCGGGGCCAAGACATTCGCCCCAGCCCACCAGCCCGTTGTCGCAGATGATTTCCACCAGACAGTGCTGGCGCCGGTCGAACCGCATGGATGCGCTTTCGAACGCCACATCCATGCGGTAGTCGAGCAGATGGGTACGAACCGCCTCGATCTTCATGCCTGGTTCCGCGCCACCAGATCGGACAGCATCTCAACCTCCTCGCCCGTCAGATCGGTCAGCGGCGGGCGAACCGCCCCCACCTCGAATCCGGCCAGACGTACACCCGCCTTGATGGCCGAGACGGCATAGCCCTTGCCGCGATCGCGGATCGCCATGAAGGGGTAGAAGAAGCCGTTCAGAATGGCCGTCATCCGGTCGCGATCCCCCGCCCGCAGCGCCTTGTAGAAATCCTGCGCCAGGCCCGGCACGAAGTTGAACACGGCGGAAGAATAGGTGCTGAACCCGGCCCCGGTATAGGCTTCGGCGAACAGCTCGGCCGTCGGCATGCCGCCGACATAGCTCAGCCGGTCGCCCATCCGCGCCGTGATCCGCCGCACCATGGCGATATCGCCCGAACCATCCTTGAAGCCGACCAGATTCGGGCAGGCATCGGCCAGCCGCGCCACGGTCTCGGGCTTCAGGATGCAATTGTCGCGATTATAGATGATGACGCCGATCTTCACCGCATCGCAGACCGCCCTGACATGGGTGAACAGGCCTTCCTGCCCGGCATCGATCAGGTAATGCGGCAGCAGCAGAATGCCATCCGCGCCGGCCTGTTCCGCCGCCTGCGCCAATGGCACGGCGATGCGGGTGCCATAACCGCAGCCCGACACGATGGGCACGGAACCCGATGCGGCCTTCGCCGTGCGCACGATCCGGGGCACCTCTTCGGGTGCCAGCGAAAAGAATTCACCCGTTCCGCCCGCGGCAAACAGCACCGTCGCATCGAAGCCCGAAAGCCAGCCAATATGGTCACCATAGGGCCCTGGTGCGAATTCCCCATCGCCCGAAAAAGGCGTGACGGGAAAAGACAAGAGCCCACCGGCAAGGGCGGCCTTCAACGCATTCGGCTCCATTTGGCACTCCGATCCTGGGTTATTTCTTAAGCGTATCGTTGAACAGGATCATAGCTGCAATCATATCTCTGTCAATTGAGATATGATGAGTATCAGATATCCGTGCGCCGGATCAGATTGCGGTAGCGTTGCTGCCCACCCTTCAGATGCACGCGCATGGCCTGGCGCGCGCCCTCCTCGTCGCGGGCGGAAATGGCATCGGCGATGCGGCGGTGTTCGGACTGGATCTGGCGCAGATATTCCGGCGGCGCGGCCTCCGCCATGCCCGACTGCAGCCCCGCACGCGGGATGACATTCGGGCCGAACAGCATCAGGAAGTCCCGGAAGCGCGGATTGTTCGCCGCCTCCGCAATGGCGACATGGAAGGCGAAATCGGCCTCGATCGTCGGACGCCCGGCATCGATCGCAGCACCCACGGCGGCCAGATGCTCCCAGATCGCCTCTTCCTGCGCAGGGGAACGTCTGAGTGCGGCAAGGCCGGCCGCCTCCACCTCCACCGCCGTGCGCAGTTCCAGCACTTCGATGATTGAAGAAATTTTCGCTGGATCAAAGTCTTGCAGGGGCGACACCCCGCGCCCGCCGGTGCTTTGCACGAACACGCCCACGCCGTGGCGCGCCTCCACCAGACCATCGGCCCGCAGCGAGGCGATGGCTTCGCGGATCACGGTGCGGCTGACATCATACTGGCGCGTCAACTCCGCCTCCGATGGCAGCTTGTCGCCCACCCGCATCTCGCCATCCAGAATGGCGCGGCGCAGCTGGACACCCACCATCTCCACCAGATTGCCGCGCCCGCGCGCCCGACCCGATCTGCGGTCGGGCTGCGTCGCGACATCGACGGGATCATGCTGGGACACCGGAACACTCCTCGGACACACGCAAATCAGATGCAGATCAGCTGATTCCGCATCAAACCCATCGCCTACGCCGGGTCAAGGCGAAATCAGAAAGCTGTTGACGACCCCGAAACCACTTGTATGATTACATTGAACACAACGTATTACAAGAGACCAACGAGCCTGTGTTCGATAGGGAGGTTAACCGATGACTGCTTTTCATGGGATTCGACCGGGTTCCGTCCTGGCCGCTGCCGCCATTACCCTGCTTGCCGCCGGCACGGCCCAGGCGGCCGATTGGCGCGGCTGGAACATCCATCCGCCGGGATATCCGAACACCATCGCGCTGGAACAATTCGCCAAGGATGTGACGGACAAGACCCAGGGCCGCGTCAAACCCACCGTCTACAATAACGGCGTGCTGGGTTCACAGCCTGATGCGATCGAGCAGACCCGCAACGGCGCGCTCGACTTCGCGAATTTCAACATGGGTCCGATGGGCCCGATCGTGCCGGCGACCAACGTCCTGTCCCTGCCCTTCATCTTCTCCGGCGAAGCGCAGATGCACAAGGTGATGGACGGGCCGATCGGCCAGCGCTTCTCCGACGCCATGGCGAAGGAAGGCCTGGTGGCGCTGTCCTGGTACGATTCGGGCTCGCGCAGCCTGTACAACACCAAGCGGCCGGTCACGGAGCCGAAAGACGTGAACGGCATGAAGGTCCGCGTCATGAACAACGACCTGTATGTCGACATGATCGCGGCGCTGGGCGGCAATGCCACGCCGATGGCCTTTGGCGAGGTCTATCAGTCGCTGAAGACCGGCGTCATCGATGGCGCGGAAAACAACTACCCGTCCTTCGAATCCACCAACCACTATGAAGTGGCGCGCTTCTATTCCATCACCAATCACCTGATCATCCCGGAATGCGTGTGCATCGCCAAGGCCAGCTGGGACAAGCTGACGGCCGGCGACCAGGAGATCGTGCGCAAGGCGGCGGTCGATTCCGCGGTTTTGCAGCGCAAGCATTGGGCCGAGCGCAGCATGGCCAGCCTGGAGAAGGTCAAGGCAGCGGGCGTACAGGTGAACGAGGTGAAGGATATCGGCGCCTTCCAGGCCGCGATGAAGCCGGTCTACGCGAAGTTCATCAAGGCCAATCCGGATCTGGAATCGCTGATCACCGATATCCAGGCCACGAAGTAAACCAGGCCTCTCAAGCTCCCGGGTGCGACCTTTGCACCCGGGAGTTTCCTTTGCGGCGAAATTTCCTCTGCGAGGTAATCGCGATGACATCCCCTGAAGCGCAAGGCCCTGACGCGCAAGGCGGCGCGCTGTTCGCCCTGGCGGAGCATATTCTCGACCGTCTGGCAGCGCTGTGTGTGCTGGTGGCCGGCGTTTCCCTGGTCTGCCTGATCGCCCTGTTCGGCTGGCTGGTCTTCGGGCGCTATGTGCTGAACGACACCCCGACCTGGGTGGAGCAGATGTCGCTTCTGCTGGTGGTCTACATCACCTTCCTGGGTGCGGCGGCGGGTGTGCATCACGGTACGCATCTGTCCATCGATTTCATTCGCGAGGCCTTTACCGGCATGACGCGTCAGGCAATGCGCTACCTGGCCGATCTGACCGTACTGGTCTTCGGCGGCGTCATGGCCTGGCAGGGCTGGCTGCTGATCCTGACCAATTCCCGCCGCATGATCCCGATGCTGGGTCTGGTGGAATCCTGGCGCGTCGCGCCGCTGGCCATCTGCGGCGCGCTGATGGCGCTGTTCGCGGCCTTTCACATCCTGCGCCGGCTTGTCGGCGTCGAACGCGTCGGGGAGTAAGCAAAGTGGGCCTTACCATTCTTTTCGGCCTGTTCTTCCTGGCCCTGTTCATTGGCGCGCCGGTCTCGCTTGCGCTGGGCGTCGCTGCGGTCGCGGCCTTCCTGTATGAAGGGCTGCCGCTGTTCGTCGCCTTCCAGCGCATCCTGTCGGGCGTCTCCGTCTTTTCGCTGCTGGCCATCCCCTTCTTCATCTTCGCCGGGGAATTGATGCTGCATGGCGGCATCGCGGCCCGGCTGGTGCGCCTGGCATCCGCGGCGGTTGGCAATATCCGCGGCGGTCTGGGGCAGGTGAATGTCTTCTCCTCCATGCTGTTCGGTGGCATTTCCGGCTCGGCGGTCGCGGATGTCTCCGCGCTCGGCTCCATTCTGATGCCGGTGATGAAGGAGAAGGGCTATGACGCCGATTATGCGGTGAATGTGACCGTCACCTCCTCCATCGCCGGCATCGTGATCCCGCCCAGCCACAACATGATCCTGTATGTCGTGGCGGCGGGCGGCGGCATTTCCGTATCCCAGCTGTTCATCGCAGGCGTGGTGCCGGGCATCCTGATGTGCCTGTGCCTGGCGGTCGCCGCCTATGTCGTGGCGGTGAAGCGCGGCTATGGCCGCGAGCCTTTCCCGGGCTGGCGGGTGCTGCTCTACAGCCTCTTCGTCTCCCTGCCCGGCCTGTTCACCGCCGTGATCATCGTGGGCGGCGTGCTGTCGGGCATCATGACGGTGACGGAATCGGGCGCCTTCGGTGCCATCTACGCCATTCTGGTGACGATCTTCGTGTATCGCGAATTGACCTGGCAGGCTTTCAGGACCGCCGTCATCAGCTCGGTACGCACCACGGCGATGGTGATGCTGCTGGTCGGCTGCGCCTCGGCCTTCGCCTATCTGCTGGCACTCTACCGGGTGCCGGAAGGGCTTACCACGCTGCTGCTGGCCATATCGGAAAACCCGATCATCATCCTTCTGATCCTGAATATCATCCTGCTCGTCCTGGGCATGGTGATGGACATGGCGGCGCTGATCCTGATCTGCACCCCGATCTTCCTGCCGGTAGCGGCCAGCATCGGGGTCGACCCGATCCAGTTCGGCATCATCCTGATGATGAATCTGGGGCTGGGCCTGTGCACGCCGCCGGTGGGTGCCTGCCTGTTCATCGGCTGCGTCATCGGCAAGGTGAAGATCGAACAGGCGGTGAAGACAATTTGGCCGTTCTATCTCGCCATTCTGGTAGCCTTGGGCCTTGTGACCTATATTCCGGCGATTTCCATGACCCTGCCCACCCTGCTGCAGTAACAAGGACCCATCGCCCATGCTGAATACCCTGCTTCTGACCGGTGCCGCCGGCGGTGTCGGCCGCGCCATCCGCCCTTTCCTGGCGCGCATGGCGAAGACGGTGGTCCTGTCCGATCTTGCGCCGATCACCGACCTTGGCGCGCATGAAACCAGCCTGCCATGCGATCTGGCCGATGAAGCTGCCGTGGCCGCCCTGGTGAAAGGGGTGGACGGCATCATCCATCTGGGTGGCATTTCGGTGGAAAAGCCGTTCGAGATGATCCTGAAGGGCAATCTGATCGGCGTGTATAATCTGTTCGAAGCGGCCCGCAATGCCGGGCGCCCGCGCATCATCTTCGCCTCCTCCAACCACACCGTCGGCTTCTATCGGCGCGATCAGCAGATCGACAGCAGCGTCTATCCGCTGCCCGATTCGCTCTATGGCGTGTCCAAGGTGTATGGGGAGGCTATGGCTTCCTTCTATCACTCCAAATTCGGACAGGAATGCCTGTCGGTACGCATCGGCTCCTGCTTCCCGAAGCCCGCCAATCCACGCATGCTCGCAACCTGGCTGGCGGCGGAGGATCTGGCCGATCTCTGCCAGCGCGCATTCGAAGCACCCAGGCTGGGCCATACCATCGTCTATGGCGTGTCCGACAATGACGAACAATGGTGGGATAACCGCAACGCCGCCTTTCTGGGCTGGCGGCCCAGGCACAGCTCGGCCCAATGGCGGGCGGACGTGCTGGCGGCGGCCGGCAAGGAAGACCCGAACGACCCGGCCGTGATCTATCAGGGTGGGGGTTTCGCCACCCAGGGCCACCCGGCGGATGGGAAATAGGCACGCAGCGGGGCCACGGACTACCGGTGCCGCGGTTTGCGTCCTATGTCGCGCTGGTCTCCATCACACCGTCCCGCAGGGGAATATAGGTGAGCATGCGATCGCTGATGCCGTCGATGGTCTGCGGCTCCGGCCGGCCGTCCTGCCGGACCGCGCAACCGACCAGCCCGGCGGGAGCACCTTCGCGGGTATAGAGTGGCAGGACGAGCCTTTCACCCAGCCCGGGCCTTCTTATCTCCCGGAAGAGCCTGCCTACGGAAATGAGGATATTCGCCTGCAACAAGGTGCGCTCGAACGCCGCGCGCACCAGGGGGACTTCCTCCGGCAGAAGGATGTCTTCCAGATAGGCACCGACCAGCGGCACGTCATGGGACTCGCGCACCACGTCGCCGGCAAGATCGCAGAGGAAGCGCCGGGTCTGCGGCTCATAGCTGCGCAGCCAGACATTGGGAAGGGCCGCCACGAAGTCCAGCGGGTCCAAATCCTTACGGGTCGGATAGCCCCCGGCGGCCAGCCCCGCCCAATGGTCCAGCAGGGCCAGTGCGGCCGGGCTTTCCAGCAGGCCTCGCGCCTCCGCAACCGCCGTCTCCAGCCGTGCGAAAGGCGAGGCCCCTGTCATCGCGCCGCCCCCATCGCCTCCAGAAGCCGGTGAACGGCCTCCGCAGGGCCATCCGGATGGGTCCAGACCGCATGCACCACGGCCAGGAAGTCGGCCCCGCTTGCCACGGCCTGCGCGGCGGTATCCGGCGTCACGCCGCCAATACCGACACAGGGCGTCTCCATCATCTCCGCCCACCAGGTCAGCGTCTTCAGCGCCAGCGGATCGGCCGGCCGATCTTTGGTCACCGTATCCCATAGCGGCCCGAAGGACACGTAATCCGCCCCCTCCTCCGCCGCCGTCATCGCTTCATGGCGCGACGCGCCACAGGAAACACCCAGCATCAGATCATCGCCAACGGCAGCCCGCACCGCCTTGAGGCGCGGCGGCATCTCCTCCAGATGCACGCCATCGCAACCCGTCTCACGCGCCAGCCTGGGATCGCCGGCAATCAGGAAAGCGATATCGCGACGCTGCACCTCCGGCCGAAGCACATCAATGGCCGCGCGCAGCGCCGCCTCATCCGCCCCGGGCAGGCGAAGCTGAAAGGCGGCAACCGGACCAGCATCCAGCGCCGCCGTCAGAAGGGGCAGGAACGCCGCCGGTTCAAGCTCCGGCGGCGAGATCAGGTACAGCTGACAGGGTGGGTTGGGTTCCGCGCTCACGCCTTGCCCTGATAGATCTTCACGATGCTGTCCAGCAGGGCCAGAGCATCGGCGCGTTCGCGCTGGAAGCTGTTGCGTCCGATGATCGAACCGTTCGCACCGCCATCCCGGATTTCACGGATTTCCTGCAGCACGGCATCGGTGCCCTTGGCTGCCCCGCCGGAGAAGACCACGATGCGCTTGCCGGCGAAGCAGGACTGCACCACATGGCTGATGCGTTCCGGCAGGGTGGCGCGCGGAATCTTCTGCTCTTCATAGACCTTCCTGGCGTCGGCCTGTTCCAGATGGTCGGTGGGCGGCTTCACCTTGATGATATGGGCGCCCATCAGGGCCGCCATATGGGCGGCATAGGCGGTGACATCCAGCGCCGTCTCGCCAGCCTTCGACAGTTCGCCACCGCGCGGATAGGACCACACCACCACGGCCAGGCCGACGGATTTCGCTTCCTCGGCCAGTTCGCGCAGCTCTTCCATCATCGCGAAGCAGTCATCCGATGCCGGATAGATGGTGAATCCGATGGCCGCACAGCCCAGGCGCAGCGCGTCATTGATCGAGCCGGTCACGGCCTGATCCTTGGCGGTCGCCCAGGAATTGGAGGAGTTGACCTTCAGAATGGTCGGAATCTGGCCCGCGAAGGTGTCGGCCCCGGCTTCCAGCATGCCCAGCGGCGCGGCATAGGCATTCAGCCCGGCATCAATGGCCAGCTGATAGTGGTAGTGCGGATCATAGGCCCCCGGATTCTTGGCGAAGGAGCGCGCGGGTCCGTGCTCGAAACCCTGGTCGACGGGAAGGATCACCATCTTGCCCGTGCCCCCGAGACGGCCCTGCATCAGGATCGAGGCGAGGTTGCGCTTCGTCCCGGCATTGTCGCTCTCATACCAGGACAGGATCTTCTTGACCTTCGGCGTCATCTTCATCGCGGGGTTTCCTCGGCGCTGGCCAGTTCATGTCTTGCTTGCAGCGGCGGGCCATCCCAACCCGCCGGGTCGGGGCCGGGGAATACCCCAAGCCGCGGGTTTTGGCAATGCCGCCCCGGCGAAACGCGCACCGTCGTCAGCGAAAGGCCTGCGGGCGCGCCGATCCCTGCGCACCAACCTCCACCACGATGCCGGGCGGAACCGCCTTCCAGTCATGCAGGGCTTCATCCAACGGCTCCGACACGACCAGCACGCCGTCCTCATCCTCCGCCGTGTACAGCGATGGCGGATGGTCATCGGAGGAATAGCGGATCGCGAACATCCGCTCGCCATCGGTCAGGGCCGCCGTGAACCGAAGGGGCTCGTCGATATCGGCCTCGCGCATCAGCCTTTCGACCTGCGACAGGGTGTTGGCGAGGGCACCCTGCGGGTCCTGTTCCAGCCCCAGCCCAAGGGCCGCCAGGAAGATCGCTTCACTGTCCGTTGTGCCGCGCCGATGGCAGTAGAGCGCGTCCGGGATCAGCGCTTCGATCCGGCGGCGGATGCGCTCATAGCCTCCCACCTGGCCGTTATGCATGAACATCCAGCGCCCATGCGAAAAGGGATGACAGTTCGCCCGCGAGGTCGCGGTGCCGGTGGAAGCACGGACATGGGCAAAAAACAGCCGTGAGCGCAAATGATGTGCCAGACTGCGCAGATTGCCATCCGACCAGGCCGGCAGCACCTCATGGAAAGTGCCCGGCGTATCGCGCTCGCCATACCAGCCCAGGCCGAAGCCATCGCCATTGGTCGGCGCCTTGGCCTTGCGGGCATTCAAGGATTGTTCGATCAGGGAATATTGCGGTTCGAACAGCAGGCGTTCAAGAAAGATCGGGCGCCCCCGATAGGCAAGCCAGCGGCACATGGCACGGAACCCCGAAAACGAGAAGCATGGGATTACCAGGATAGCCCGCGTCGCGCCGCTTCCACAATCGCGCGCCTCCGCGCTCCGCGTCCCGCGTCCCGCCGCCGGCATTTTCACGATGGCGACGGGACGAGAAACGGAAACGGGATCAGGCAGCCTGCTGCATGCGCGCGGCTGCGCGGATCAGATCAAGGATCTTGTCCTTCAGCCCTTCGTCCCGGATCTGCTCGATCTCTTTCGCCAGCTTGATGGTTCGGCGGGCAAGATGCGGATCGTTCTGGGCGGATACATCGTCCAGGCCATCAAAGAAATAGGTGATCGGCACGTCCACCACGGAGCAGATATCCCAAAGCCGGCTGGAACCGATACGGTTCGTCCCCTTCTCGTATTTCTGCACCTGCTGAAAGCTGACACCCAGCTTTTCCGCCAAGGCGCTCTGGCTCATGCCGCGGGCAGCCCGGGCTTCGCGAACACGTCGACCAACATAAACATCCGTAGGATGCGGCATGGTACTCACCCTCGCTTATTCTAGCATGTTGTGTATGAGCGAGACGGGCCCACGGGAAGGCTGGCCCACAGAGTTTGCCGAATACGCAAAGGCGGGACACGCCCGCCCTTCGCAAATCGCTTTCCGAGGAGTTTGCCCCGTCGCGCGGGACCGGCCAAAGGGCCGATCGGTTCGGAAGCCTTCCCTGTTCTAGGGTTGGGCACGATACCGTAGAGCCACCTTAGGCAGTATCGTGCTTGAGTTCAACCATTTTGTTGTGCACACGCAAAACGGTCACGGCCGCACAGACTTCCGCGCAACTTTTGGGTTATATATCCTGTGACGGCGCCACAGCCGCGAACAAAAGGAGGAGAAGTAACGATGGAAACACAATCCTTGGATGATTCGGTTCAGATCCGCATCGTCTCGACGATCGACGAACTTGTCACCTGCCAGGTGATTCGCTCGGCCGCCTTCCTTGGTCGGGGCGAGCCCTATGAGGAAGAGTTCGACGGCAATGACCTGATTTCAGCGACCCATCTGCTGGCGACCCGGGGCCGGCAGCCCATCGGCACCATGCGCATCCGCATCATCACCACCAGCCCGATCGGCATCGCCGCCTGGGAAAGGCTGGCGATCCTGCCCAATGCCCGCGGATCGACCAAGGTCTTGACGGGGCTGGCGGAGATGGCGAAGGCTTACACCGCCTTCAAAGGCATCCAGACCGTGGAGGGCGCCGTCGAGGATGACAGGCTGTTGCGCTTCTGGAAGCGTTACGGGTTTGTCGAGACGGGAGACAAGCCTTTGGTGTATAATGGTCTGGAATATCGCCGTATCCGACTGACGCTTCCAACCGACCGGCCCAATCCGCTGGATCTGGAAACGGCTTCGGAGGCGGAAGCAAGACTGTTCGATCATCATCGTGCGAGCGGGCGTTTGGCCGCATGAACCAAGAAGCACTTCTGGTCCGCCAGATACTGAATGCCCAGACCCCGGCCGAGATTGCGCGCGTGCTGCGCAATCTCGGCTTTTCGCGGCTGTTCTGGCAGCAATGGCGGCCCACCGAAATCGATACCTGGGACGCCATGCCGGACGGGTTTCTGGAGCACTACTACGGCATCAATGCGGACCAGTATTGCGCGGTGGCCAAAGGCATTCACAGCCATTGGCGTTCCTACACCTTCCAGGAAGCACGCAGGACCTTCGGTTCATCTCCGATGGCACAGCAGGCGGAAGCCGTCTGGCGTGCCTTCGGGGCGGAGGATGGCGTCGTGCTGATGACCGGACGCGGCGAACGCCCATCCGCCACCATCCTGGCAACCAGCCGCCCGGCCGAGCCGCTCTTCCAGGCCTATTACCCGGCCCTGACCTTCGCGGCCTGCCGGCTGGACACCATGCTGTCGGAAAACCGCGAATTGCAGAAAGTCAGCCGTGCACTGCTGCAGCTTTCGGAAAAGCAGATGGAAGTGCTGCGGGTGCAGATCCATCATCCCGATCTCAGCTTCGCCGAACAGGCCAAGATGCTGGGCATCTCGCCACGCACCCTGGTCAAGCGCCACCAGCAGATCGCGGAACGCTTCGGCGTGTCGAGCTTTGCCGGGGCGGTGGCGAAGGCCTCCTCCCGCACGGGTGGATTACCCGAACCGGAAGAATCCGGCTGAAATCCCATTCGAAAAGAAAACCCCCGGACCGCAAAATCCGGGGGTTTCTTATTGGCGGGGATGATGCCCGATCAGCCGAGCTTGCCCATGGCAACCGCCGTGTCGGACATGCGGTTGGAGAAGCCCCATTCATTGTCGTACCAGCTCATGACACGCACCAGCGTGCCGTCGACCACCTGGGTCTGCGTCAGATCGAAGCAGGAGGAGGCCGGGTCGTGGTTGAAATCGATCGAGACCAGCTCTTCCTTCGTCGTGGTCAGGATACCCTTCAGCGAACCGCTGGCGGCGGCGGCTTCGATGGCGGCATTGACTTCCTGCGCGGTGGTGGCGCGGGCGGCATCGAAGCACAGATCGATCACCGACACATTCGGGGTCGGCACGCGCACCGAAGTGCCGTCAAGCTTGCCCTTCAGTTCCGGCAGCACCAGGCCCACGGCCTTGGCGGCGCCAGTGGAGGTCGGGATCATCGACACGGCGGCGGCCCGTGCGCGGCGCGGATCCTTATGCAGCGTGTCCACCGTGTTCTGATCGCCGGTATAGGAATGGATGGTGGTCATATAGCCGCGCTGAATGCCGATCGCCTTGTGCAGCACCGCCGCCACCGGCGCCAGGCAGTTGGTGGTGCAGGACGCGTTGGACACCACCGTATGGGCTGCCGTCAGCTTGTCATGGTTCACGCCATAAACGACCGTCAGATCGGCATCGTTCGACGGGGCGGAAATCAGCACCCGCTTGGCGCCGGCCGCCAGATGGGCCGAGGCCTTGGCCTTGTCGGTGAAAATGCCGGTGCATTCCAGCGCGATATCGACGCCCAGCTCCTTCCAGGGCAGCTTGGATGGGTCGCGCTCGGCCGTCACCTTCATCTTGCCGCGTCCGGCATCCATCCAGCCTTCGCCGGTGGAAACCTCGTGCGGGAAGCGCCCATGCACGCTGTCATATTTCAGCAGATGCGCGTTCTGCTCCACCGTGCCCAGATCGTTGATGCCCACGAATTCGATATCGGTGCGACCCGATTCCATCGCCGCACGCAAAACCAACCGTCCAATCCGGCCGAAGCCGTTGATCGCAACGCGAACCGCCATGTCTTGCTTCTCCGTTTCTTGTCCTAGTCATTCGGAGAGCGACCCGCTCGACCCGGGCGCTCCCCTCCCTACCCTTACAGGCCAGCGCTCAGATGCGCTGACGTACGGCCTGTGCCACCGCCTCGGGCGTAATGCCGAAATGTTCATACGCCTGCTTATAGGGCGCACTGATGCCGAAACCTGACATGCCGATAAAGGCACCACCAGGGCCGATCAAACCGTCCCAGCCCTGGGCCACTGCCGCCTCCACGCCCACGCGCGGGGCGGAACCCAGCACCGCGTCACGATAGGAAACGTCCTGCGCGGCGAAAAGTTCGAAACAGGGCAGCGACACCACCGCCACCGGCACGCCTTCCGCCGCAAGCGCGGCGCGGGCCGCCATCGCGATTTCCACCTCCGACCCGGTGGCCAGGATGGTCGCCCGGCGCGGGCCGCCCTCGGCCTCGGCCAGCACATAGCCGCCCCGGGCCGACAGGTTTTCCGACGCCTCCCTGCGCAGGGTCGGCACATTCTGACGCGTCAGGGCCATGGCCGCCGGGCCATCCCTGCGCTCCAGCGCGATCTCCCAGCATTCCGCGGTTTCGACCGCATCGGCGGGGCGGAAGACATACAGGTTCGGAATGGCGCGCAGCGCCGCCAGATGCTCCACCGGCTGATGGGTCGGCCCATCTTCGCCCAGTCCGATGGAATCATGGGTCAGCACATGCACGACCCGAATGCCCATCAGCGCCGCAAGCCGGATCGCCGGACGGGAATAATCGCTGAACACCAGGAAGGTGCCGCCATAAGGCACGATGCCGCCATGCAAGGTCAGCCCGTTCATAGCGGCGGCCATGCCGAATTCGCGGATGCCGTAGTGGATGTAGCGGCCCGAGAAATCCTGCGGCGTAACCGAAACCATACCCTTGGTGCGGGTATTGACCGATCCGGTCAGGTCGGCGGAGCCGCCGATCAGGGCGGGGATGGCGGGCACCAGAACCTCCAGCGCCTCGCCGCTGGCCGTGCGGGTCGCCATGGACGGCGCGCTTGCCACCAGCCTGGCCCGATGCGCGGCCAGGGCATCCTTCCAGCCCTGGCCCAGATCGCCCCGCATGGCCGCGCGGAACTCTCCGGCCTTGCCGGTCGCGTCCAGCTTCGCATCCCAGGCCTTGCGCAATGCCGCGCCCTGCGCGCCGATGGCCCTCCAGGCCGCGCGGATCGGCTCGGGAATCTCAAATGGCGGATGGGACCAGCCCAGCGCGGCGCGGGTGGCGGCGACCTCCTCCGCCCCCAAAGGCGAGCCATGGGTGGCGGATGTGCCCTGCTTCTTGGGCGCACCGAAACCGATCACGGTCTTGCAGGCAATCAACACCGGCCGGTCGCTGGTCTTCGCCCTGGCGATGGCGGCATGGACGGCGTCCTGATCATGGCCGTCAACCGCATCGGTCGCCCAGCCGGAAGCCTGGAAGCGCGCGATCTGATCGTCGGAGGCGGACAGCCCGACCTTGCCGTCGATGGAGATGTTGTTGTCGTCCCACAGCACGATCAGCTTCGCGAGCTTGAGATGCCCGGCAAACGAGATCGCCTCCTGGCTGAGCCCTTCCATCAGGCAGCCATCGCCCGCGATCACATAGGTATGGTGATCGACCAGATCGGAACCATGCCGCGCGGCAAGCAGCTTTTCCGCCAGCGCCATGCCAACCGCCGTAGCCAGCCCCTGCCCCAGCGGGCCGGTGGTGGTTTCCACGCCCGACGCATGACCATATTCCGGATGACCGGCGGTGATCGAACCAAGCTGCCGGAAATTCCTGATCTGCTCCAGCGTCATATCGGCATAGCCGGTCAGATGCAGCAGCGAATACAGCAGCATCGAGCCGTGCCCGGCCGACAGCACGAAGCGGTCGCGGTCCGGCCAGCTGGGATCCGTCGGGTCGAATTTCAGGAAATCGCGGAACAGCACGGTCGCGACATCCGCCATGCCCATCGGCATGCCGGGATGGCCGGATTTTGCCGCCTCCACCGCATCCATGGACAGGAACCGGATCGCATTGGCGAGGTCGGCTTGGGTAACGCTGGTCATGTCGGTCCTTCAGGGCCGTCGGCGAGGCGGTATTCCAACCGGTGCGGAGGCCCTAGCCCACCCGGCGGAAAGCGGGCGCAAAATGCCGCCGAGCCCGGCGCAGGTCAACGATTCTTTGGGGCTCGCGGGGATTCAGGGCCTGGATCATCATCCGTGGACAAATTGCATAGGCGGTGCAGTGGATTTCGGCCCGGAATGCCAGGGACCAGGCTTGCCGGGAACCAAGACACCCGCACCGCCCCCAGCCCGAGCGAAACCGCAAGACGGAAGCCCCCGGGATGCCGACCAATCTGCCGCAAGCGGAGGATCGATGAAATTTTCCTTTAATTGTGTTTTTTCACTTTACACACGCTTTAGTTAAAAATTACCGTAATCCCGTCAGAGAGAGGATGACGGTCGGAGGGGGCATGGATACCAGCATAGCGAGCGAGACGCTCACCTTCTATGAGCGGTTCTCGGAGCGGGATTCGTTTGTCGATCGCGAGCGCGGGGAGGAGGATGGACGGTCAGAATACCCCCCATCCTCGCAAAGCAGTTTTTCTACCTATGAGGTCTATAGAATCAGCGAGGCGCGGGGGACACTCAATCAATACGTGCGCCGCGTCAGACTGTCTTTGGACCGGATGGATGAACGCATCCAGGTGCTGACGACGAAGCGCGATCAGGACTATGCGTCGCGCAAGCGTCTGCTGCATGACCGCAAACGCAGTGACCTGAGCGACCTCGCCAATCTGAATGGTCCGGCGGCCCAGCAATACCGGGAACTGGAAGCCGCCCAGCAGGAAGCCAACTTCGCCTATCGGACAGAGGAGTTTCGCGCCGGCCGGCCGCCACGGCTGCTGCTGAACCGGCCAATCGTGGATCTGCCTTATATCGACTGGCTATCGCCGTATCTGGCGATCCTGATCTTGCTGGCCGGGCTGGAAGTACCGGTCAATGTGCTGGCGGTTGAGCTGGCCTTCGGCTTCAACCCGCCATTTTCCTATGTCATCGCCTTTCTGGTCGGCGCATCCTTCGTGATGCTGGCCCATTTCATCGGCATCCAGATCCTGCGGATCGGCTGGCGTTATGGCTGGGGCAAGCTGGGGCATGTGGTCCTGCTGCTGGGCGCATTCCTGCTGGCCAGCTTCATGGTCTATATCCTGTATGAGATGCGTGGACAGGTGACGCAGTATCTGGGTGGAACGATCGGGGCGGCGGATTTGCTTGCCCAGACCGGCCAGGCAGCCCAGGGCGATGAGACCGAGGCACCACGGGGCTTCCTGGGAACGCTGATGGCCCTGCTTTCCGATCCGCTGAATGTTCTGTTCGGGGTAACCGGCGCCAATTCACCCATTGATGATACGCGCTTCGCGCAGATCGGGCTGCTGTTGCTGAACGTACTGGTGCTGCTCATCGGTACCGCGCTGTCCACAGCCCGTCACGACCCCGACCCGCAACTGGAACGGGCCTGGAATGCAAAGTCAGCCGCAGACCGACGCACCAACCGCTTTGTTCGGACCTATCGCAGGCGCGCAGCGGAAATCGAACGCCAGACCGATTACCAGGTCGGCGCGATCTCGCGTCAGGCTGACCAGATCGGAGACGAAATACTGATGCTTCAGCGCGAGCGGGCGCAGATTGAAAATCAGATGCAGAACGATATCCGCATCGTGCTGAACGTGCTGGCGCAGCAGATCGCCTCTTATCAGGAAGGCAATCGCAAAACGCGCGGCACGCCGGTTCCACCCTATTTCGGCCGGGCCGGTATGCAGCGTATCGGCGATGAAATCCTGTTGGCGAGGTGATGGCATGACATCGCGCATATCCATGCTGTTCAACTGGGCCGGGCTGGCTCTTCTCGGCACTGCAGGCAGCATCGCCCTGGTCCTGGAGGCCGGAGCCCAGACCGCAAGCGATCCTTTCGCCAATTACTGCAGGGCCGACGCCCCCATAACCATATTCCTGATCGATCAGACCGAAGCCTATGACGAGGTTGATCGCACCCGCCTGGCGGAAGGGGCTATCGCGGTGATGAACGGACTATGGGCGGGCGAACGCTTCGAAATCTACACATTGGACAACAAGCCGGGAAACATTACGCCACGCGTGTCGCTCTGCATTCCCGGTTGCCCAGAGGAATATAGCCGCGCGACCCCCATTTGGCAGCAGCGCTGCAACCGGGTGGTGATCGAACGGGACAAGCGGGGCTTCCAGGCGCTGTTCGCCCAGACCATGCGCGCCTATCTGAATGCAGGGCAGGCCACCCCTGCGACGGAGTTGCTGCGAACATTGTCGCAGCTTTCCGGCGAGTTCCGGGGCAGGAACCTGCGCAAGCTCGTGATCTTTTCCGACATGATCGAATATTCGAGCCTGAGCCGACGGGTCGCTGGCTTTGGGGAGAAGGATATCGACCCGCTGTTGACGCGCGCCGCCCGCGAAGCGTCGCCTGGCGAAACGTTCCGGGGGGTGCCAACCGAAGCTTTCGGCTTCGGCAAATGGCTGGGGCAGTTGGACAAGCCGGATCGGGCCGATCTTCCCTTCCCTGCGTCACAGGCCATCCGCGTTTTCTGGGAGCGCTATTTCACCGAATTGGCCGGGGCCGCCAGCATCCGGGTGACACTGAACTATTGATGTTCAAACCCGGCCGGGTGCGACCATCGGGGGCATTGGGAGAGAGTGCCATGGAAGACAAGCTGACCTGTTTCATTCTGGAACCACGCTACTGGAGCGAGTCTGCGAACAACTCCGCGACGCAAGACAAAGCCGACGAGCAGAAGGCGACCAGGGCGAAAAGCTCGGAAGTCGACCTTCTGAAACTACAGGCCCCTGGCCCACATGGCGAGCGTCTAAGTCTGGATCAGGTTACGGCAATCTATGAACGGATCATTGAACCGGCCGTCACAGGCTTCAACTTCCGCATCCTGCGATCCAGCGACTATACAACATCGGGTGCGGTCGAACGCGAACACATGGCGCATGCCGCCGAGGCGGACCTGATCATCGCCAATATCAGCTGGGCCGATCCGGTTGTGCATTTCTGCCTGGGCTATCGTGCGGCACAGCACAAGGCAACCGATGGATACGACAACAAACAGCCCATTATAGCCATGCAGGACCTAAGCGACGAAAGCCGCCATTTCTACCTGCCGGGGCCGCTGGCCTATCCGGTGAAATACAGCCTCGAAGACAACGACCATACCGAGAAGAGCCCCCTCATCCGTGCCCGGCGCGATTTGACGGAAGCCGTCCGCCGCTGGGACCGCGTGCGCGACCGCAACAATCCGAAGGCAGCGGGCAATGGCGGAAAGTTTGCCGAAGAAGATGATCCGGCACGCCGGAAGCAGGAGAAAAATTTCCAGGCCGAGCGGATCGGTCCGCTGCCGCAGGAGACCGGCTATGCCGCCGAACGCTCGGTCGGCATTTTCCTGACCAAGGATGAGGACGTCGCCACCCGCATCATGTCGAGCCTGCTGAAGAGAGGGTGAAACCGCGCCGCGAGGAGATGCCCCTATGGCTGAGGTTCAGGTCGACGCCGCGCCCGGCGGGCCAAACCCGCGCCGGCGCGCAACCGATATCGCTGCTCCTTGGCGAGGATTCCTGACATGGTCAAGCTTCTCGACGGCTTTCATTCTCACCATCATCTATGGCCTGCTGCTGCTCTGGCAGGGACCCGTGGCCGATGCGGCTCTCGCCGCCGCTGCAACCACCCCGTCGTCAGGGTCCGCGCATCTTGTTCCCGTGCCGGCGGGTTTCGGATTCGCCAAATCCGTGGCAGCAGGCGTCGCCAGGCTGGTACAGGCACATTCCGGCGCCAGCAGCCTACTGACGCGTCCTTCGCTGCAGGCGGGGCTATGGCTGCTGGCCCCCATGCTGTTCTTCACGCTCTGCCTGCTTGCCGCCGCCCTGGCCGGGTTGGAATGGCCTATCCACAGCTTCTACTATCTGGGCTTTCTGTTTACGCTCGCTTCCCTGTTTTCCGCCTTTGGCAAGTTCGCGCCTGACCCCGCAAATGCGACGCCACAGCCACTGACTGGCAGGATTCACGAGTTGCTGGGCATGGCAGGCAGTGCGCTGTCGACAACCTTCGCCGGCCTGATCCTTCGATATATTGCCCATCCGTTGCAATCGGCACTGATATACTGGTCGCCGCTGCAATCCCTTCGGATGCGAGTATGGCGCGGCATTCTGGCCACCCCGGCAACCTTGCGCGCCTGGTTTCTGGAGCTTGGCCGCCTGCTGCGATCGCATCGGCGCCAGGACGCCGTTCTGCATCCCAAACTCGTTCCAATCGAAGAGCCCACCCCGCCGCTGGAGCCCGAGCCACCAAGCCCATCCGATGCATCGGCAGGGCCATGCGAGCCATCCCCTGCATCAGACAGCGCGTCGGATTTTTCGGCAGGCTTTCGGAGGTGGCTTCTGGCTGACGGCCTGCAAGACATGGCATCTCGAATAATACGGAACTTCTCGAAAAACATGTGACCGGCCATGAAACATCAGGAAGACGATATCATCGCCTCGACTTTCGCCGAACTGGCCTTCTTCCTCGTTTTCGTTTTTGCTTTCGTCGCGGTGGCCTTTTCCGAAGAGAACGGCCTGCATGGAGACCGCGTCGCCTTCCTGAAGACAAAAGGCAAGATGAGCTGCTATTATGAAGCGCTGGACGGTCTTGCCTCCTTTGCGCAAATTGACCCCGAAGGCCTGTCCCTGTTCTCTGGTTCCTCGCCGCCGAAACTGGAAGAACGCGGTGTGATCGCTATCCACTGGGACGAGCGGGCGGACCACTTCGCCCTACGGGACAACATGTTCGGGAACCACAAGGGAATTGCCATTCCTCTGAACAGCAATGTGGCCGCCGCATATGCCACCTTACGAGCCCAACTGGTCAGATACGGCGCATTGGACCCGGACCCAGGCATCGGCATTTCCGTGCCGACCGATGCGTTGCATGACATCCTGCGGAGCGCGCGAGCCGCGGCCGATCGCAAAGGAGCCGACTGCGCCATGCATATTCGCTGGATCGACCGCTATCTGGTCGAACAGCGAATGCTGGCGGGCGATGCCCGGGCACGCAATGCACATTATCAGATGCTGCGGATCGACAAGCTCCTGCCCAGCGCCTAATTGTACGCCCCTGTCGCAACAACGGGCGGCCCTGTTTCCAGGACCGCCCGCCGAAACACTCGTTTCCGCTGCCGTCACCCCTTGGCGATGGCGGCGGCTTTCTGCACCAGATTTTCCGCCTGCTTGATCGAGGCGATGTCGATCAACCGCCCATCCAGCGAGACCGCGCCCTTGCCTTCCTTCTGCGCCTGGGCCATCGCCTCCAGAATGCGCCTGGCCTTGGTCACATCGGCTTCGGAGGGGGAGAAGATGGTATTGGCCTGCGCCACCTGCGACGGGTGGATCGCCCATTTGCCCTCACAACCCAGCACGGAGGCACGGTTCGCCTGCGCCGCATAGCCGTCCGCGTCGGAAAAGTCGCCGAACGGCCCGTCGACGGGCCTGAGGCCATTGGCACGGGCGGCCACCACCATGCGGGCAATCGCGTAATGCCACATATCGCCCCAGTGATAGTCGCGCGGCGCATCGCCGTTCCGATCGGTCAGCACACCGTAGTCCGGATGCGGTCCACCGATCACCGTGGTGCGCGCCTTGGTCGAGGCGGCATAGTCCGCCACGCCGAAATGCAGCGATTCATTGCGCTTCGAGGCCGAGGCGATCTCATGCACATTGGCCATTCCCAGCGCGGTTTCCACGATCAGCTCAAAGCCGATCCGCTTTTTGCGCTTCATCGCGGCTTCGACCTGGGTCACCAGCATATCCACCGCATAGATGTCCGACGCCGTGCCGACCTTCGGGATCATGATGAGGTCGAGACGCTCGCCACCCTGTTCCAGAATGTCGACCACATCGCGATACATGTAATGCGTGTCGAGCCCGTTGATGCGCACCGACATCGTCTTGTTGCCCCAGTCGATGTCGTTCAGGGCCTGGATGATGTTGCGGCGCGCCT
>Ga0209066_10000496_pt1 | contig 57540 bp, 58 predicted proteins | sample All_14_2_FD_187198 | JGI IMG/M metagenome (GOLD analysis project Ga0209066, IMG submission 187198) | Freshwater microbial communities in response to fracking from Pennsylvania, USA - Allegheny Zone_MetaG_DW_15 (SPAdes) (version 2) ...
GCGGCTCAGTTTCACCCCGAAAAGAGCGCCGCGGCCGGACTCCGGTTGCTGGCGAACTTCATCCGCTGGCAGCCCTGAGCGCCAGTCCGAATCCTTTCTTAGTCCCACATCCAGATCCCGGTATGCTGCTCATCCCCGCCATCGACCTCAAGGACGGTCACTGTGTTCGCCTGAAACAGGGCGAAATGGACGACGCCACGGTGTTTTCCGAAGATCCCGGTGCCATGGCGCGCCACTGGCTCGATGCTGGGGCTCGTCGCCTGCATCTGGTCGACCTCAATGGTGCCTTTGCCGGCAAGCCGAAGAACGGTGCCGCGATCCGCGCCATCACGGATGAGGTCGGCGACGACATTCCCGTGCAACTGGGCGGCGGCATTCGTGACCTGGACACCATCGAGCACTATCTCGACAACGGCATCAGCTACGTCATCATCGGTACGGCGGCCGTCAAGAATCCCGGTTTTCTGCATGACGCGTGTAGCGCTTTCCCAGGGCACATCATCGTCGGCCTGGATGCGAAGGACGGAAAGGTTGCGGTCGATGGTTGGTCCAAGCTGACGGGCCATGATGTGGTCGACCTCGCCAAGAAGTTCGAGGACTACGGCGTCGAGTCGGTGATCTACACGGACATCGGTCGCGACGGCATGTTGTCCGGCGTGAATATCGAAGCCACCGTGCGCCTTGCGCGTGCGCTGCGCATCCCGGTCATCGCCAGTGGCGGCATCACCGACCTGCGCGACATCGATGCGCTGTGTGCGGTCGAGGACGAAGGCATCATGGGAGCGATCACCGGTCGTGCCATCTATGAAGGGACGCTCGATTTTGCTGCAGCCCAGGCGCGTGCAGACGAACTGCGCGGTGTGTCCGAATGACTTTTTCTGCTGAGCGGCGCTGATGCTGGCCAAGCGCATCATTCCCTGCCTGGACGTGAGTGCCGGGCGCGTGGTCAAGGGTGTCAATTTCGTCGAGTTGCGCGATGCGGGTGACCCGGTCGAGATTGCCCGTCGCTATGACGAACAGGGTGCCGACGAGCTGACCTTTCTCGATATCACCGCCAGTTCGGACGATCGTGACATCATCCTGCACGTGGTCGAGCAGGTCGCCGAGCAGGTCTTCATTCCGCTGACGGTTGGTGGCGGGGTGCGCGTGGTCGATGATGTGCGCCGCCTGCTCAACGCCGGTGCGGACAAGGTCAGCATGAATACCGCGGCGGTCAATAATCCGCAGCTGGTGTTCGATGCCTCGAGCAAGGTCGGTAGCCAGTGCATCGTGGTCGCCATCGACGCCAAGCAGACGGCGCCCGGGAAGTGGGAGGTCTTCACCCATGGCGGGCGCAAGAACACCGGGCTGGATGCAATCGAATGGGCCCGCAAGGTCGAGTCCTTGGGCGCGGGAGAAATCCTGCTGACCAGCATGGACCGGGATGGCACCAAAAGCGGCTTTGATCTTGCGCTCACACGTGCCGTGTCAGATGCCCTGCGTATTCCCGTGATTGCCAGCGGTGGCGTGGGTACGCTGGAGCACCTTGCTGAAGGGGTGTCCGAAGGGCGCGCCGATGCGGTTCTTGCTGCCAGTATCTTTCACTTCGGTGAGCACACCGTGCGCGAAGCAAAAGAGCTGATGCGGGCCCGTGGGATCGAGGTGCGGCTGTGAGTACCAACACGCGCTGGCTCAATGAGATCAAATGGGACGAAAACGGCTTGGTGCCGGTGATTGCCCAGGAGGCGTCAACCGGCGACGTGCTGATGTTCGCCTGGATGAATCGAGAGGCCTTGCAGCGCACCGCGGAAACCGGTGAAGCCATCTATTGGTCACGTTCGCGGCGTAAGCTCTGGCACAAGGGCGAAGAGTCCGGACACGTGCAAAAGGTGCTCGACATCCGCATCGACTGTGATAACGATGTCGTGCTGCTGAAGATCGAGCAGGTGGGTGGTATCGCTTGCCATACCGGACGCCATAGCTGCTTCTTCCAGAAGTATTTCGCCGATGGCCGCTGGGAGGCCGTCGAACCGGTTTTGAAAGACCCGCAGGAGATCTACAAGTGATCGATATCGAAGTGCTGCGCCGCGTATCTGACACCCTGGCTGCGCGCAAAAAGGCCGACCCCGATTCTTCCTATGTCTCCAGCCTCTATGCGAAGGGCACGGATACGATCTGTAAGAAAGTCGCCGAAGAGGCGGCAGAGACCATCATGGCGGCGAAGGATGGCGACCGGCTGCATCTGGTGTGGGAGGTGACTGACCTGTGGTTCCACTCCATGGTGCTGCTTGCGCATAATGGTCTGTCGGTAGAAGACGTCCTTGCCGAGTTCCGGCGACGTGAAGGTGTGTCGGGTATTGATGAAAAGAAGTCCCGTGCGGCTTGAGGAGGCTCAATGAGCGATTGCATCTTCTGCCGTATCGTTCGCGGCGAAATTCCGTCGAAGAAGGTGTATGAGGACGAGCATGTCTTTGCCTTTCACGACATCAATCCGGTTGCGCCTGTTCATGTTTTGGTGGTTCCCAAATCGCACGTCGATTCCATGGCGCACCTGACCGAGGAACACGAGACGGCCATGGGGCGTCTCATGGTGGCAGCCGGGCGAATTGCGCGCGAGCAGGGCTGTACGGACGGCTTCCGGACCATCGTCAATACCGGAAGAGTGGGTTTGCAGGAGGTGTATCATCTGCACCTTCATATTGTGGGTGGCCCGAATCCCTTGCCACCCATGTTGAAGCGTTAAGGAGAGCGGTATGGGTTCATTCAGCATCTGGCACTGGCTGATCGTGCTGGTCATCGTCCTGCTGGTATTCGGGACGAAGAAGCTGCGTAACATCGGGTCGGACCTGGGTGGCGCGGTGAAGGGCTTCAAGGACGGCATGAAGGATGGCGAAGGCGCTGCCGACGCATCGCAGCAGAAGATTGCTGGCGGCCAGACGATCGAAGGCGAGGCGCGGGAAAAAGTCGATAAGTCGGCTTCCTGAGCGTTGCGTCTCGATGGAGAAGGGGCGCCCTGATAGGAGCGCCCCTTCGTTTTCGTGCGACACGTAGTTTGCGTGCGCGCATATTCAGCGGCGAAACATGTTCGACTTCGGCTTTTCGGAACTCATCGTCATCGGAGTGGTGATGCTCGTGGTCGTAGGCCCCGAGCGCCTGCCCAAAGTCGCACGCACGGCGGGGCACCTGCTTGGCCGCGTGCAGCGCTACGTGTCGGATGTCAAGTCCGATATCCAGCGTGAGATGCAGCTCGAGGAGCTGAAGAAGCTTCAGGAGCAGGTCAAACAGCAGGCGCACGAGCTCGAAAGTTCGGTGCGCTCGAATGCAGCCAGTCTTGAAAGTCAAATGAGCCAGACGGCCGAAGAAGTGCGCTCCATGCTGCCCGAGCCTGCAATGCCGGCCTCTGCGACCAGTGCAGTTGCAGGGTCTCAACTTCTCGATCCGTCGGCTGGAAGGGGCGTTTCGACGCCTGTTACTGCATCAGAAGGACAGCTCGAACTCGGGCTCGGTGCCGGCAGCCATCGGGCCGCGGCTACCGACGCTGCGGATAAGACCAAGGCATGAGCACTCAACAGGAAACTTTCATTTCCCATCTCATCGAGCTGCGCGATCGCCTGATCCGTGCCTTGCTCGTGGTGGTGGTCGTTTTTGTCTGCCTGATGCCGTGGGCAGGTGAAATATACGACATCCTCGCCAAGCCGATGATGGACACCCTGCCCGAAGGCACGCAGATGATCGCGACTGGGGTGGTGACGCCGTTTTTCGTGCCGGTGAAGGTAACGATGATGGTCGCCTTTGTGCTGTCGCTGCCGTGGGTGCTGTTTCAGGCGTGGTCATTCATCGCTCCCGGGCTTTACGCGCACGAGAAACGCTTGGCTTTGCCGTTGGTTGCCGGTAGCACCCTGCTGTTCATCATCGGCATGGCATTCTGCTACTTCTTCGTGTTTGGCATGGTTTTCAGCTTCATTGCCGAGTTCGCGCCGAAGAGCATTGTGCCGGCTCCGGACATCGAGCAGTACCTGTCTTTCGTCATGTCCATGTTCCTCGCCTTTGGAATCACTTTTGAAGTGCCGGTGGCGGTGATCCTGTTGGCCAAGGCGGGTATCGTCGACGTGGCAAAGTTGCGTGAAATGCGCCCTTACGTGATCGTCGGCGCTTTCGTGATTGCGGCGATCGTGACCCCGCCCGATGTCATTTCGCAGCTGATGCTGGCGATTCCGATGTGCCTGCTCTACGAGTTGGGCATCATTCTCGCCAACTGGATGACCAAGGCTCCTCCTCCGGTGGCTGGCGATGCCTACACGCCGCCGTCCATCGAAGACATGGATCGTGAGCTCGATCGTATCGAGGCCAGCGAGACCAGTGACAAGCGTTGAAGTCGCGCCTTAGCGACTGACGGGTGGTGTCGGGCGACGCCCGACCTCGACACCGAGATCAACTTCCTTGTCGCCACGCAGTACGCGAAATACGGCGCTGCGCCCTGGCGGTAGGGCGGCAACCATGTCGAGCATGGCGCGTGGGTCTGATACGCTGTTTCCATCCACCGCGATCAGGACATCTCCCGGGCGGATGCCAGCGCGATCAGCCGGGCCGGCTCGCAGCACGCCTGCAATCAGCGCGCCGTGCGTATCTCGTAGACCAAAGGACTCAGCCAGTTCTGGTGTGATGTCCTGAATTTCCACGCCTACCCACCCACGAATGACTTCTCCACTCGCAACAATCTGTTCGAGCACATTGCGTGCAATCGAGATTGGGATGGCAAAGCCGATGCCGAGCGAACCGCCCGAGCGCGAATAGATCGCCGTGTTGATGCCGACCAGATTGCCGACGCTGTCGACCAGTGCGCCACCGGAGTTGCCGGGATTGATCGCGGCATCGGTCTGGATATAGTTCTCGAACGTGTTGATGCCGAGTTGGCTGCGGCCCAGCGCGGACACGATACCCATGGTCACTGTCTGGCCGACGCCAAACGGGTTGCCGATGGCAAGCACGACATCGCCCACACTCAGCGCATCTCCGCCGGCCAGGGTGATGACGGGCAGACGTGACTCGGTATCAATCTTCAGTACCGCAAGGTCAGTCTCAGGGTCGCGCCCGATCATCCGTGCGCCGAACTTTCGTCCGTCGTTGAGCGCAATTTCGATCTGGTCTGCCGTTTCGATCACGTGATTGTTGGTGATGATGTAACCGTCCGGGCTGACGATGACGCCCGAGCCCAGTCCCGACTGGCGCTGGCTGGGGCCGTTGTTCGGGCGGTCGCCGAAAAAGTGACGAAACACGGGGTCGTCAAGCAAAGGGTGGCCGGGGCTGGAACCCGCTTTGCTGGTAAAGATATGAACTACGGCCGGCATCGAGCGCTGTGCTGCGGTCGAGTAGGAGCCGGCCGCCGGTGCGGGGGGCTCACTCGCGGCGGGTGCTTCGAAAATAGCAACGACCGAAGCGGGCGCGGTTTCGCGTAGCCAGTTCGGTTTGAGGGTGCTGAGGACGAAGAGCCCGGCGACGCTGATGGTCACGGCCTGGGCGAAGATGAGCCACAGACGGCGCATAATGATGAACTCAATCGGCACGAGGCCTGGTGATCGGGAAGATCCTGCCGGGCCGGAAGGATTAGGGAGGTCGCATGCAACTCACCGAGCTGACGGCGTGTCTGGACACGCTACTCGACGCTTCGCGTTTCAAGGATTATTGCCCAAACGGATTGCAAGTGGAAGGACGCGCCGAGGTCGGGCGCGTGCTGTGTGGTGTGACAGCCAGTCAGGCGCTCATCGATCTTGCTGTGTCCGGCGGTTATGACGCTGTCTTCGTTCATCACGGATATTTCTGGAAGGGTGAGGATGGTCGTATCAACGGCATCCGGCGCCAGCGGCTGAAGCGTCTGCTGGCGAACGACATCAGTCTGCTTGCCTATCATCTCCCGCTGGATGCACACCCGGAATATGGCAACAACGCCCAATTTGGAAAGTTGATGGGCTGGCAGACCGAGGGCCGTTTTGCTGATCAAGAGCTGGGTTGCTTCGGTCGCCCTGCCGTCGCCGGAGAGACCGCCGGTCAAATTGCACGTTCCCTGGCAGCGCGACTGGGGCGTGATCCCTTGTTGGTTGGGGACGAAGCGCGCGTGGTATGCCGGGTGGCCTGGTGTACCGGGGGCGCCCAAGGGTATTTCGAGCAGGCGATTGCTGCCGGTGCGGATGTATTCGTGTCAGGCGAAATTTCCGAGCAGACCGTGCATCTCGCGCGTGAGGCGGGTGTCGCTTATATTGCGGCGGGTCATCACGCAACCGAGCGCTACGGCGCTCGCGCGATCGCTGCGTACCTCGTGGATAAGCTGGGTTTGAGCGCGGATTTCGTCGACTTGCCAAACCCGATCTGAAGCCGACGCCCGCTCAGTTCAGCGTGTTCGTGATCGCCGATTATCCTGCCGGTCCGATTTCGTCGTCCAAAGTGGCTGCCAGCATCAGGATGTCGTCGATGACGGCAAAAGGGAAACCCAGGCGGGTGCCGTCTCGATTGTCGCGAAGCAAGTGCTGAAGGTAGGCTTGACACTCGCGCGTACCCCAGGTTTTTCGGATCTGTTCGATGATGTGCGGCATCTGTTCGAGCGACAGCTCGTTCGAGCGCAATGCATCGTAGTTATTCCAGGTGACGGCGACGACGTTGAAGGTTTTGTTCAATTCCTTTGCAATCGCATCGAACTCTGTGCGTAGTCCTGCGGCGCGATAGACCTCGAGCAATTTGAGCCAAGGCGTGACCGCCTGTTTGGGATTGCCGCGGATGAATTCCGACAAGGTGTCCGCTGCGCCATGCAGCCGGCCAAAGCTCATCATGATTTCGGCGAGCTCAACCGCAGACTGATGTTCTTCCGGTTGCGTGCCGGGGATGCTGGCTGCAGGCGGAGTGAAACTGGGCGCTATTTCCGGCAGATTCCGGGGCGTCATGTCGCCGACGACAGTAACCGGCATCGCTGGCGGACGGTACGAGGTTTCGATCACAGCCTGCGTGAGCGTAGCGTTGTTTGTCGCTTCTGTAGTGTATGCACGCTTCAGCGGCTCGGCTGGCTGGGCGAGGCGACGACGGCGCAGCAGCAGAGCTAGCAGGAGCACTGCCAGGCTGAGACCGCCGACCAAGTAGTAGTCGCGAGAGTCGGATTCGGTCGTTATGTGGGATTTTTGATCGAGCGCCGGGGCCGGCGGCGCAACGGCTATGACGGGGGCTTGTGCGGTCTGCGTTGCGTTCGCTGCCGCACGTCCCAGGGCTTCGATCTGTGCCTCGAGACGGACTCGGGCTTCCTCGAGTTCCTTGATGCGCGCAGTCATCTCCATTTCAGCGATGATGCTGCGATCGATTGCGGCCGCGAGCTCACGCTCACGTGCGCTGGGCGTATCCGCGAGGTTCGATGGTGTGGCTTTTAATGCTTCTGATGTCGACGACGGGGTTGGCGATTTAGCCGATGGCGTCTCGCTGGCAACGATCAGTCGGTCGGTCTGGGGGGCGGTTTTAGCGGGAGCGGTTCGCTTGGGTGGGGTTTCACTCCGTGGACGCGTGTTTGCCGTTGCTGTCTTTGACGGGGGCTTGGCAGCCGGTGATGCTGCAGAGAGCTTTCGCAGGTCAGGGACAGTGAGTTCGGTTCCCGGCGGTAGCGGTTGCGTCTGATCGCCTGTCGTGCTGAAAAGTACCGGATTGGCGGCGGCCGTGGCACGCATGAAGCGTCGTCGTGCGTTGGCATCGTCCGGGTAGAGTGAGCGAGCCAGGGATTCCAGCGACTCTCCCGGTGCGGTGGTCCATGTCCTGCCGCGCGTCTGGGCGGCCTGTCCGTTGCTTGTGCGTGCGCGTGTTGCAGAGGCGGCCGCGGTCTGTGGAGCGTCGGGGTAGGGTAAAAGCAGGGTGTATTCGCGTCGCAGGCGATTTTCACACGTGTCTTCGATTGCCAGCTTCAAAGCCGGTTCGTGCATTGGGCGAGCGGCGTTGACGACGAGGCGCGGAGATGTACCGCCCACGACACTGACGCGCGCCTGTGCTAGCCACGGTAGCCCCTCGCTTCCATCGCCTGGTGCGCCCAAACGCAGACAGTCCGCGATGTTCGAGCGTGCAATGCCAGTCAGTCTAATCTCGGCGCGGAACGGTTCACCAATCGCCGATACGGAGATGACTTCGCCCAGCGCGGCTGCGCGCACAAACGGGGTGGTTACCAGCAATCCGGTGGCAAGCGCAACCGCAAGAGTGATCCGTGTTTTTCTCATTGTCCGCACGTCCGGCGGTAAGTTCGTCAACGTTCTGACTTTTATCAGACTCTGCGGTGTCATTCCAGCTACTACGACAGCATTGTGCGCGTGAATTGGCGTGGTCGTGACGTATTGAGCATTCAATGGAATGTGGCGCTGAGATGTCGGGCATGCATGCTAGCAGCGTTCGCGATCGGTTAAGATCGCTGCATCCATACGCCTGCGTACGTAAATAAATATGCCGCTACCTGTCGATCCGGCGCCTCGTCGGCGCATCCATACCAGACGCATCGAGCTTGAGGGTTTTCTGCGTGAGGATGGTCTATACGAAATCGATGCCTCGCTGACCGATGTCAAGGATATCGATTATCCAATCGCATCGGGGCTGCGGCCCGCAGGTGTGCCGGTTCATTTGATGAGGCTACGGGTCACTTTCGATACCGCTTACAACATCCTCGGTGCAGAGGCGTGTTCTGACAATGTTCCCTACCCGGATCATTGTGACACTATCGGACCTGCTTACCGTCGGCTGGTGGGGCTCAATCTGGTGCGCGGTTTTCGACGCACCGTCGGTGAGATGTTTGCCGATGTGCGCGGTTGTTCGCACATGACAGAAATGCTCAATTCGTTGCCGACCGCCGCCATTCAGACCGTGGCCTCTTTTCGTCGTGATAACGAAGACACCGCCGAGAAGCCTTTCCAGCTTGATCGCTGCCATGCCCTTGAAACCTCGGCCGAAGTCGTGCGGCTTTACTACCCGAAGTGGTATCGCAGGTCTGTGCCGGGCGCTTGATCCTTGCTGGACGGCAGTCGCTGTGCACTGCGCAAAACTGGTTATAATTATGGAGTCCTGCGGTAAACACGTACATTAGCGTGCATGCCGGAAGGTCAGGCCAGCGTTGCTGGCCGAAGGCGGTAGGCGGCGGTCGAGGGAGACGACGTCTGTCGCGGGGCTGCACGCTCCGAAGCATGCCATCAACCTGTTTGCGACGGGCCTGCCGTCGTGACTTCGAACGAAGGGCAACCATGAAGATTCATGAGTATCAGGCAAAAGAAGTACTGAGAAAGTACGGCGTCGTCACGCCGCGCGGTATCCACTGCACCAGCGTCGATGACGCGGTCAAGGCAGCTGAAGATCTCGGCGGCAAGATCTGGGTGGTCAAGGCCCAGATTCACGCGGGTGGACGCGGCAAGGGCGGCGGCGTCAAGGTCGCGAAGTCGCTGGACGAAGTGCGCCAGTACGCATCGCAGATTCTCGGCATGCAACTGATCACCCACCAGACCGGCCCCGAAGGCCAAAAGGTGCGTAACCTGCTGATCGAAGAAGGCGCCGACATCCAGCACGAGTACTACGTTGCCGCCCTGACCGATCGCGCTACGCAGAAGGTCGCCATCATGGCATCGTCCGAAGGTGGCATGGACATCGAAGAGGTTGCCCATAACACCCCCGAGAAGATCCTCAAGGAATTCGTTGATCCGCTCGTCGGCCTGACCGACGCCCAGGCCGAAAACCTGGCCCGCGGCATCGGCATGCCCGAGGCTTCGGTCGCGCAGGCCGTCGATGCGCTCAAGCGCCTCTACACCTGCTATATGGAAACCGATGCCTCGCTGGCGGAAATCAATCCGCTGATTCACGAAGGCAACGGCACCGTGAAGGCGCTGGACGCCAAGTTCAACTTCGACTCCAACGCGCTCTACCGTCACCCCGAGATCGTCGCCTACCGCGATCTGGACGAAGAAGACGCTGACGAGATCGAGGCCTCCAAGTTCGACCTCGCGTACATCAGCCTCGACGGCAACATCGGCTGCCTGGTGAACGGCGCCGGTCTGGCGATGGCCACCATGGACACGATCAAGCTGTTCGGCGCAGAGCCGGCCAACTTCCTCGACGTCGGCGGCGGCGCGACCACCGAGAAGGTCACCGAAGCCTTCAAGATCATGCTCAAGAACCCCAAGGTCAAGGGCATCCTGGTCAACATCTTCGGCGGCATCATGCGCTGCGACACCATCGCCACCGGCGTGGTCGCTGCGGCCAAGGAAGTTCATCTCTCCGTCCCGCTCGTTGTGCGCATGAAGGGCACCAACGAAGACCTCGGCAAGAAGATCCTCGCCGAGTCGGGTCTGCCGATCATCACCGCCGACACCATGGCGGAAGCTGCGACCAAGATCGTCGCTGCGGTCAAGTAAGGAGAGCTTCGAATGTCCATCCTGATCAACAAAGACACCAAGGTCATCACCCAGGGCATCACGGGCAAGACCGGCCAGTTCCACACCGAGAAGTGCCAGGAATACGCCAACGGCAAGAACTGCTTCGTTGCCGGCGTGAACCCGAAGAAAGCGGGCGAGAAGATCTTCGACATCCCCATCTACGCCTCGGTCAAGGAAGCTGCCGCTGAAACCGGCGCCACCGTGTCGGTGATCTACGTGCCCCCCGCGGGCGCTGCTGCTGCCATCTGGGAAGCCGTTGAGGCCGATCTCGATCTGGCGATCTGCATCACCGAAGGCATTCCCGTTCGGGACATGCTGGAAGTACGCAACAAGATGAAGCAGAAGGTTGCCAAGGGCGGCAAGGAAACCCTGCTGCTCGGCCCCAACTGCCCCGGCCTGATCACGCCCGACGAGATCAAGATCGGCATCATGCCCGGCCACATCCACCGCAAGGGCCGCATCGGCGTTGTGTCGCGTTCCGGCACGCTGACCTATGAAGCCGTGGCGCAGCTCACCGAGATCGGCCTCGGCCAGTCCTCGGCGGTCGGCATCGGTGGCGACCCGATCAACGGCCTCAAGCACATCGACGTGATGCGCATGTTCAACGACGATCCGGATACCGACGCGGTGATCATGATCGGCGAAATCGGCGGTCCGGACGAAGCCGAAGCTGCGATGTGGTGCAAGGAAAACATGAAGAAGCCGATCGTCGGCTTCATCGCCGGCGTTACCGCTCCTGCTGGCAAGCGCATGGGCCACGCCGGTGCGCTGATCTCGGGTGGTGCCGATACCGCCGATGCCAAGCTTGCCGTCATGGAAGAGTGCGGTTTCAAGGTGACGCGCAACCCGTCGGAAATGGCCAAGCTGCTGAAGGCCATGCTCTGATCTGGTCGTGTTGTTCGCGATTCGAAAAAACGCCGGCGTGTCCGGCGTTTTTTTTGGTCGCGTCTGCCGTTGATCGCGCGAGTTAGAATGCTTTGGAAAACCTGCAGGGCTGCGGGTACGAACACCACAACGGGTATAGCCAATGCCGAAGTTGATCCTCAGCATGGACGGGCTCGTCCTCAAGGAAATCGAGCTCAACAAGGAGCGGACCTCGATCGGGCGTAAGCCGAATAACGACATCCAGATCGACAACCTTGCGATCAGTGGTCAGCACGTAGTCATCACGTGCATCCTCAACGACGCCTTTCTCGAGGACCAGAACAGCACCAACGGTACCTATGTGAATGGTCAGTCGGTCAAGAAACACGTGCTGCATCACAACGATGTGATCGAGCTTGGGAAGTATCGCATCAAGTACATTGCGGACCCGGCGCAGCCTGGCATGACGGCCTCCGAAATGATCGAGACTTCTGCGCTCAAATCCTTCGAGTTGTCACCGACCGAAACGGATGTCGGGGTCAGGGCGGGTGGGGCGCCGACTGAAACGCAGGTGCTGGCCGCTGGGGCGCTGGAGCGGGCGGAGAAGGCTGTCGCTGCCAACCCAGATCGGATGGGGGTCATCCAGGTGCTGAGCGGTGCGAACAGCGGGCGCGAGCTGGAGCTGGTGAAATCCCTGACGACCTTGGGCAAGCCCGGTAAACAGGTTGTGGTGATCACGCGCCGGCCCCACGGCTATTTCATCACTCATGTCGAAGGCGCTTCCTTTCCGCTGGTCAACGGCGCCGCGATCGATGCCCAGGCCCATCTGCTGAAGGACCACGACATCATCGATCTGGCGGGGGTCAAGATGGAGTTTTTCCTGCGCCCTTGAAAATCGTCGATGACCGCGGCGTCGGTTGTGATTTTTTGCCTACCGGTGTGGTGGTCGCGGTGATAAGGTCCTCGCTCACATAACGGGGAGTCGTAGCGATCGGCGTCTCAAGCGAGACTGCGTCGCGATGGGTCATGAAGCTGACGGTGCTAGGTTGCAGCGGGGGTATTGGTGGAGTGCAAGCGCGCACGACCGCCTTTCTTGTGGACGATGACGTTCTCATCGACTGCGGCACGGGTGTGGGTGATCTGCCATTCGAGTCCTTGCGCAACATCAATCACGTCTTTCTCACCCATGCGCATCTTGATCACATTGCTTCCTTGCCGCTGTTGATCGATGCGGTCGGCGATTTGCGCGATGCTCCGCTCACCGTGCATGCCACCCCGGAAACGATTCGAATCCTGCACTCGCATATTTTCAACTGGCTGGTATGGCCGGATTTTTCCGCAATACCCGATCGGAATCATCCCTTCATGCGATTTCAGCCCGTCAAATTGGGGGAAATCGTCCGTCTCGGGGGGCGAGCGATTACTGCACTGCCTGCTCAGCATACGGTTCCGACGGTGGCTTACTGTCTCGATAGTGGTGCCGGGCAACTGGTGTTCTCGGGTGATACCACGTATTGCCCCGAGCTGATTTCAGCCATCAATGCTTTGCCCGCCTTGCGTCATCTGATCATCGAGACGGCTTTTGCCGATGAACAGCAGGGGCTGGCGCTGGCGTCTCGGCACTTGTGTCCAAGCATGTTGCTCGCGATCCTGACTGAAATCACAGTGCGACCGGAAGTGCATATCACGCATCTGAAGCCGGGCGCGGATCAGCGCATCATGGCGCAAATTGAAGCCGGTGCCTCTTCGCTGCTCCCCCGCCGCCTGCAGCAGGGGGATGTGCTGAACTTCTGACCCAGGCTCCATCCATATGGTCAGCAAGGGGAAAAGCGATCAAACTCCAACTCTCGCCTGCCACCTTGGATACAGGATTGGACGTCCGGAAAATAACGATGGAAAAAACGCAGCAGGGTAGTCCGGTCGCACGTCGTCTGGCCTTTTTCAAAGGCCTGCAGTTGGCCACCAACCGCATTCATGCCAGTAGTGACATCGACGAAATCATCCTCGAGCTCTCGGGCGAGCTATGCACCCTGTTCGAGGCTGAGCGGCTGACGATTTACACTCTGGATGAAGGTGCAGGGGCTATCGTGACGCGTATCAAGACGGGCCTCGATGCGGTTCAAAGCATCCGTCTGCCAGTGTCGGACAGCAGCATTGCGGGTTTCGTCGCGCATGCCGGGCGGGCAGTGAACATCCGTGATGTCTATGACGACGCGGAGTTGCGTGCCATCTCGCCGCGTTTGCGGTTTCAGCGTGAAGTCGACGCCAGTAGCGGCTTCCGCTCGAAGCAGATGCTGGTGGCGCCCATTCTCGATGCTGAAAGCGAACGCATCATCGGTGTCATCCAGCTCATCAATACGCTCAATGGAGAACCGTTCTCGAAGGTCGCTGAAGAGGGATTGCTTGGGCTGACGCAGACACTCGGCGTCGCCTTGGCGCGTCACAGCAGGCAGCCTGCGCGCTTGCGCTCACGTTTCGACGCCCTGGTGGTCGATGGCCGTATTACCGCTGAGGAGTTGCGCCAGGCCATTCGTGAAGCCCGTAGCGGCGATCTCAGTACCGAGGTCATCCTGGTCGATGAGCTCGGTCTGACACCGACCGAGATTGGTGAGGCCGCGGCGCGTTACTTCGGCGTGCCCTATCAGCCTTTCCGGGAAAATCACGTCAAGCCGATGGATCTGCTGCGCAACATCAAGCGTGACTATGTGCAGCAGAGCCGATGGTTGCCCTACGAGGAAACGCAGGAGGGGCTGGTGATCCTGTGCGTCGATCCGGAGCAGGTACGCAGTTCGGGCGTGGCGCAGAACGTCTTTCCGAAGAAACGTCTGATCTATCGCGTGACGTCAGCGCGGGAATTCGAACTTACCGTCGGGCAGTATTTTGGCGAGACCCTCGACGATGCTTCGGTCGCCGACTTGTTGTCCGATTTGAATGAGGACGACGACGATTCCTTGGGCCTGAAAGATGACGTTAGCGCAGCGACCGACAACGAGCTGGTCAAGCTGGTCAACAAGATCATCATCGAGGCCTATCGCCAGGGGGCTTCGGATATCCATATCGAGCCGCGGCCTGGACGGGAGAAAACCTTGGTCCGCTTCCGCAAGGATGGCTCCTTGGTGCCCTATATCGAAGTGCCGGCCAGCTACCGCAATCCGCTGGTCACGCGCATCAAGATCATGTGCGACCTCGACATCTCCGAGCGTCGCAAGCCGCAGGACGGCAAGATCAAGTTTCGCAAATTTGCACCGGTGGATCTCGAGTTGCGCGTGGCCACCTTGCCGACACAGGGCGGGATGGAAGACGTTGTGATGCGTCTGCTGCCCAATACCGAGCCGATTCCGATCAACGACCTCGGATTGGTGCCCTACAACCTTGAGCGGCTCAAGCAGGCTGTCACCAAACCCTATGGCATTTTCTTCGTCTGCGGTCCGACGGGCTCGGGCAAGACGACGACGCTGCACTCCATCCTGAGCTACATCAACACCCCCGACACCAAGATCTGGACTGTGGAAGACCCGGTCGAAATCACGCAGAAAGGCTTGCGCCAGGTGCAGGTCAACCGCAAGGCCGGCATCGACTTCGCGACGATGATGCGCTCCTTCCTGCGCGCCGACCCGGACGTGATCATGGTTGGCGAAATGCGTGACCACGAAACGGTCTCGGTAGGGATCGAGGCTTCGCTGACCGGCCACCTCGTGTTCTCGACGCTGCACACCAATAGTGCGCCGGAGTCGGTCGTGCGTCTGCTGGACATGGGGATGGACCCGTTCAACTTTGCCGATGCACTGATCGGTGTGCTCGCCCAGCGACTGACCAAGCGCTTGTGCAAAAAATGCCGTCAAGCCTACCAGCCGGATGAGGACGAGATCGCGCTGCTGCTTGAGGAGTACTGCGAAGACATGCACCTCACGCCGCTGTTCCAGGCGGATCCGCTGGCCGCGCGCAATGAGGTGATGTGCAAAAAATGCCGTCAAGCCTACCAGCCGGATGAGGACGAGATCGCGCTGCTGCTTGAGGAGTACTGCGAAGACATGCACCTCACGCCGCTGTTCCAGGCCGATCCGTTGGCCGCGCGCAATGAGGTGATGAAGCGTTGGCGGCAGAGCTTCGCCGACGAGCGCGGTCGCTTCACCTTGTATCGTCCCGTCGGGTGTAACGATTGCACGCAGGGCTACCGCGGTCGTGTGGGCTTGCACGAGTTGATGCTGGGTTCGGACGCGATCAAACGCCTGATCCAGGAGCGTGGCCGGGTCGAGCAGGTGCTTGGGCAGGCCCTGGCCGAGGGCATGCGTACCTTGCGCCAGGACGGTATGGAGAAGGTGCTGTCCGGTGTTACCGACATGAAGCAGGTACGCAAGGTCTGCATGCGCTGAGTGCGTGGGCGGTTAGAATCCGGGACTGAACGCATTCCGGAGACCGCCCATGTACCGCATCGCCCCCAGCCTGTTGTCCGCCGATTTCGCCCGTCTCGGCGAGGAAGTGCGTCACGTCATCGCCGCCGGTGCCGACTGGATCCACTTCGACGTGATGGACAACCATTACGTGCCGAACCTCACCATCGGCCCGCTGGTGTGCGAGGCGATCCGCCCCCACACCACCGCGCCGATCGATGTGCACCTGATGGTGAAGCCGGTCGACCGCATCATCCCCGACTTCGCCAAGGCCGGCGCCAACGTCATCACCTTCCACCCCGAGGCTTCCGAGCACATCGACCGCAGCTTGGGGCTGATCCGGGATTCGGGCTGCCAGGCCGGCCTGGTGTTCAATCCGGCCACGCCGCTGCACCATCTGGATCACGTCATGGACAAACTCGACGTGGTGCTGTTGATGAGCGTGAACCCCGGTTTCGGCGGACAGAAGTTCATTCCCGAAACGCTCAACAAGCTGCGTGCAGCGCGCGCGAAGCTCGACGCCTATGAGGCGCACAGCGGTCGCCGCATCCTGCTCGAGATCGATGGCGGCGTGAAGACCGACAACATCGCCGAGATCGCCCGCGCGGGCGCAGACACCTTCGTTGCCGGTTCGGCGGTGTTTGGCGCTGGCAAGGACGGCGACCCCAATCGCTACGATTCGATCATCGGCGCGCTGCGCAGCGAGCTTTCCAAGGTGGCAGCGTGAGCGCCACCGCGCGCTTCTCGCCTCGCGCGGTGCTGTTCGACCTGGACGGCACGCTGCTCGATACCATTGCCGACTTGGCCGATGCGGCCAACTTGATGCTGGCTGAGCTCGGCCGCCCGGCGCGCAGCCAGGCCGAGATCCACAGCTTCGTCGGCAAGGGCATCCCCAACCTCGTGCGGCGTTGCATGACCGAGGGGATGCAGGCGACCGAGGCCGAAATCGAAGCGGCCGTTGCCGTATTCCGCCGCCACTATGCGGTGGTCAATGGCGCGAGCACGACGATCTACCCCGGCGTGGTCGAAACCCTGCACACCCTGCGTGCGCGCGACATCCGGCTGGCCGTGGTGACCAACAAGGCGGAAGCCTTCACGCTGCCGCTGCTCGAGCGCATGGGCATTGCCGCGCACTTCGACACGGTGGTCAGCGGCGACACGCTGCCGGTCAAGAAGCCCGATCCCGCGGTGGTTCATCTGGCCTGCGAGCGCCTCGGCGTCGGGCCAGCCGAGGCGCTGATGATCGGCGATTCCGCCAACGACGCCTTGGCGGCGCAGGGGGCGGGCATGCCCGTACTCTTGGTCACCTATGGCTACAGCGAAGGTGTGCCGGTGGACACCATCGAATGCGATGGGCTACTATCGAACGCACTTCAGGCCTTGGACCATATTGTCCCCGCATAGGTCTGCACCGCGCTGGCCAAACCCTCCACTACAGATCGACATCGTGATGCTCGCTTCCCGGGATCGCTTCTTCGCCGCCATCAACACCGTCCAGCTTTGCTGGCGCGGTGCGTGGCGTTGGCCTTTGGGCCACTGAACGCGACTTCCCCATGCGGGGCTCCGGCGGCGCAGCGATGCGCACCGCACCCTCGCCAGCAGCATCACCCTTCGTCCGAACCGACTTCAGTGGAGCACCCATGCTCGAACACGAATTCAATGCCCTCGCCGCCGAGGGCTACAACCGCATCCCGGTCACGCTCGAGACCTTTGCCGATCTCGACACGCCGCTGTCCATCTACCTGAAGCTCGCCAACGAGCCCTACACCTACCTGCTAGAATCCGTGCAGGGCGGCGAACGCTTTGGCCGCTATTCCTTCATCGGCCTGTCCTCGCCGACCCGCATCGAGGTCTATGGCCGCTCGGCGTTGCTGCTCACCGGCAACCGACTGGTCGAGCGTCGCGATTACGGTGATCCGCTCAACTTCGTCGCCGAGTTCATGAACCGCATCAAGGTGCCGCCGCGCGAGCACCTGCCGCGCTTCGCCGGTGGCCTGGTCGGCTGTTTCGGCTATGACACGGTGCGCTACGTCGAGCCCAAGCTGGCCAAGACCGAAAAGCCCGATACGGTCGGCACGCCCGACATCCTGTTGCTGCTGTCCGAAGAGGTCGCCATCGTCGACAACCTCAGCGGCAAGCTGACCCTGGTGGTGTACGCCGAGCCGGAAGTCCCCGGCGCTTTCAAGCGCGCGCAAAAGCGCCTGCGTGATCTGCTCGCCCGGTTGCGTGCTCCGGTGCAGGTGCCGGAAGAGTCCCGTGCCGAACCCGCCCCCGCGGTGTCGAGCTTTGGTGAAGACGCCTTCAAGGACGCGGTGCGCCGTGCCAAGCAATACATCGTCGATGGCGACGTGATGCAGGTCGTGCTGTCTCAGCGCATGAGCAAGCCCTTCGCCGCCAGCCCGATGGCGTTGTATCGCGCGATCCGCTCGCTCAATCCGTCGCCCTACATGTTCTATTTCAACCTCGAGGACTTCCATGTCGTCGGCGCTTCGCCCGAGATCCTGACGCGGCTCGAGGACGACGTCGTCACCGTGCGGCCGATCGCCGGTACGCGCAAGCGCGGTGCCACGGTGGCCGAGGATGTGGCGCTGGAGAAGGATCTGCTGGCCGACGCCAAGGAAATCGCCGAGCACGTGCAATTGCTCGACCTGGGTCGCAACGATGCGGGGCGCGTGTCCCAGACCGGCACGGTCAAGGTCACCGAGCGTTTCACCATCGAGCGTTACTCGCATGTGATGCACATCGTCTCCAACGTCGAGGGCAAGCTGAAGGATGGCCTCAACGCGCTCGCCGTGTTGCGTGCGACCTTTCCGGCCGGCACGGTGTCGGGCGCGCCCAAGGTGCGGGCGATGGAGATCATCGATGAGCTCGAGCCCGTCAAGCGTGGCATCTACGCCGGCGCGGTCGGTTACCTGGGTTTCCACGGCGACATGGATCTGGCGATCGCGATCCGCACCGCGGTGATCAAGGACGGCCAGATCCACGTCCAGGCGGGTGCCGGCATCGTCGCCGATTCCGACCCCGATGCCGAATGGCAGGAAACCCAGAGCAAGGCGCGTGCGATGCTGCGTGCTGCCGAGATGGCCGAAGGCGGCCTGGATACCGAGGTGAAGTGAGGGCGATGACATGCTGCTGATGATCGACAACTACGACAGCTTCACCTACAACCTGGTGCAGTACTTCGGTGAATTGGGTACCAACGTGAAGGTGGTCCGCAACGACGAGATCACCCTCGAGCAGATTGCGGCACTGAAACCCGATCAGCTCGTCATTTCGCCTGGCCCGTGCTCGCCGGCCGAGGCCGGTATTTCGGTGCCGGCGATCCAGGCTTTCGCCGGCAAGCTGCCCATTCTCGGCGTCTGCCTGGGCCACCAGAGTATCGGCGCGGCCTTTGGCGGGCGCATCGTGCATGCGCAAAAGCTCATGCACGGCAAGACCTCGCCCGTGCATCACAAGGACGTCGGCGTGTTCCGCGGCCTGCCCAATCCGCTCACCTGCACGCGTTACCACTCGCTGGCGATTGAACGCGAAAGCCTGCCCGATTGTCTGGAAGTGACGGCCTGGACCGACGACGGCGAGATCATGGGCGTGCGCCACAAGACGCTTGACGTCGAGGGCGTGCAGTTCCACCCCGAATCGATCCTGACCGAGCGTGGCCACGACCTGCTGCGCAACTTCCTCGACCGTAGCGCAACTGCGCCTGTTGCCGCCTGATGCCGGACAAAGCCATGCCCAACACGATCACTCCCCAGCAAGCCCTGCAACGCACGATCGAGCATCGCGAGATTTTCTTCGACGAAATGCTGTCGCTGATGCGTCAGATCATGGCCGGCGAGGTGTCGCCGGTGATGACTGCGGCCATTCTCACCGGCTTGCGCGTCAAGAAGGAGACCATCGGCGAGATCACGGCTGCGGCCACCGTGATGCGGGAGATGTCCACCAAGGTCGAGGTCCAGCCGCCGCATGATCATTTCCTGGATGTGGTCGGGACCGGTGGGGATGGTGCCAACACCTTCAACATCTCCACCACCACCATCTTCGTTGCCGCTGCGGCCGGCGCACGCGTTGCCAAGCATGGCGGGCGTGGTGTGTCGTCCAAGTCGGGTGCGGCGGATGTCATCGAGGCGCTCGGCGTCAATCTCGATCTCACGCCGGCGCAAGTCGCCGAGTGCATCGAAGCCACCGGGATCGGTTTCATGTACGCCCCGGCCCATCACAGCGCGATGAAGAATGTCGCCCCGGTGCGGCGCGAGATGGGGGTGCGCACGATTTTCAACATTCTCGGTCCGCTCACCAATCCGGCGGGTGCGCCGAACACCCTGATGGGCGTGTTCCACCCCGACCTCGTCGGCATTCAGGCCCGTGTCATGGAACGCCTCGGTGCCAACCATGTACTGGTCGTGCATGGCCTGGACGGCATGGACGAGGTCAGCCTCGGTGGTGCCACCCTTGTCGGCGAATTGAAGGGCGGTCAGGTCAGGGAATACGAGATTCATCCCGAGGACTTCGACATCCCGATGGCCAGCAGCCGCAACTTGCGCGTCGACAATGCCGACGAGTCGCGCGAAGTGCTGCTGGGTGTGCTGAACAACCACCCCGGCCCCGCGCGCGACATCGTCGTGTTCAATTCGGGCGTGGCGCTGTATGCGGCCAATCTGGCCGATTCGATCGCCGAGGGTGTGCAGCGCGCGCGTGAAGTCATCGCCAGCGGTGCCGCGCGCGCCAAGCTCGATGCGTTCGTGCGGTTCACCCAGCAATTCCGGAGCGCTTGATGACTGACATCCTGAAGAAAATCTGTGCCGTCAAAGTGGAGGAGGTCGCCGCTGCTTCGGCGGCCAAGCCGTTGAGCCTCATTCGCGACGAAGCCGAAGCGCAGTCCGCCGCGCGTGATTTCGTGGGTGCCATTCGTGGCAAACATGCCGCGGGGCGACCTGCGGTGATTGCCGAGATCAAGAAGGCCAGCCCGTCAAAAGGGGTGATCCGCGCCGATTTCCGCCCTGCTGACATCGCGAAATCGTACGAACGCGCCGGCGCCGCCTGCCTGTCGGTGCTGACTGACCGCCCGTTCTTCCAGGGCGCGCCGGAATACCTGCAGGCAGCGCGTGCTGCCTGCAATCTGCCCGTACTGCGCAAGGACTTTCTGGTCGATCCTTATCAAGTCTTCGAAGCGCGCGCGATGGGTGCCGATGCCATTCTGTTGATCGCGGCCTGCCTCGACCTGGCGCAGATGCGCGACATGGAGCAACTCGCGATTGCGCTCGGCATGGCGGTGTTGGTGGAGGTGCACGATGCGGACGAACTGGAACTGGCGCTGCAACTGCAGACGCCTCTGATCGGCATCAACAACCGCAACTTGCGCACGTTCGAGGTTTCACTGCAAACAACGCTCGACCTGGTGCCGCGCATCGCTGCGGGTGCTGCCGGGCGCATCGTCGTCACCGAGTCCGGCATCCTCAAGCCGGAGGATGTGGCGCTGATGCGTGACCATGCGGTGCAGACCTTCCTCGTTGGCGAGGCCTTCATGCGCGTCGATGAACCCGGTGAGGGCCTGCGCGCCCTGTTCGGCTGAGGACTCGGGGCGCCGCGTCGGAGGGTGGGATGAGCGACGCACCGACTCCGAATCCAGCCCCCGTTGAGGGTGTGCCACGTGTTGGCGCCGGTCTTCGGCGCGGCCTCAGGGCACTGCTGTTCGGTGCCGCCTTGCTGCTGTCCCTGGTGCTGGGTGCGGCCGCCTGGTTGCTGGGCTCCCGCGCCGGACTCGAGGCCGCCATTGCACTCGGCGTTCGTGCCACCGATGGCGCGCTGCAGGTCGAGGGCGCGCGAGGTAGGCTGCTTGGCCCCTTGACGATCGAGTCCTTGCACTATCACGGGCCCGATCTGCGCGTCGACTTGCGCGCACTCGACCTCGCCTGGCAGCCTCGAGCACTGCTCGAGCGCCGACTGCTCATCGACCATCTCGTCATCGATCGCATCGACTTCGCTCAGCGTGGCCCGGATGCGCCGTCCGCGCCACCGGTCGCGCCCGACAGCTTGCAGTTGCCGATCGCATTCGAACTGAACCGCCTCGAACTGGGGCGGTTTGCCGTGCGTGAATGGGCACCTGATCGGGATACCTCGCCGCAGGAGGTGGTTGTTCCGTCGTTCGGTTTTTCCGATTTGCGGGCCGCGCTCGGTAGCGATGGCCTGCACCACCACTTACGCGCGCTCGAACTGAAGCTTCCGCAAGGCCAGGTGAGTTTCGAGGCGCGTATCGAGAGCACGCAGCCCTTTGCGCTGGCCGCCAGCGGTCGATTTGAAGGGGTTATCGAAGATCGAGCGCTTGAGCTACGTGTCAAGGCCGCTGAGTCCCTGCTTGCACCCCGTATCGAAGCCGAAGCCATCGCCGCAGGGCTGGCGGCTCAAGCTGTGGTCGATGTCGCGCCTTTCGACGCCATGCCCGTGCGTGCATTGCACTTGAAGGCGGGTGAGCTCGACCCGGCCGCTTTTGTCGAAGGCGCGCCACGTGCTGCGCTGGTGCTCGAGGCCGAACTCACCGCCGTGTTGGACAACAGCCGCCTGTTGGCCGGGCCCGTGAGGGTGGTCAATCGCTCGCCCGCGCCGGTGGACCAGGGCGGCATTCCGTTCGCGGCGCTGTCGGGGCAGCTGGATTGGCGTTCCGATTCGATCGGTGTGAATGATCTCGACATCCGCTTGCCGGGCGATGGTCGCATTGCCGGCAATTTGAGCTGGCACCCTCCCGCGACGCGTGATGTCGCTGAGACATCCCCGTCCCCAGCCGTTGTGGAGCGCTTCGGACAACTGGTCGCTGCGCTTGATCTGGTTGGCATCGATACTCGCGCGGTCGACGCCCGCCTGCCTCGCCAACGGTTGGCGGGGCGAATCGATGCGAAGGCCAATCCGCAGCGTCAGCAAGCCGTGCTGGCGCTGACGCTTGGAGCGGCACAGATCGATGCCCAGGCTGAACTGCAGCGACCCCAGGCCGCGTCCGGAGCCGAGGGCGAGACCCCGCTCCGCGAGCTGTCATTGACAGCGCGTCTTCGCAATATCGATCCGCGTGCCTTGCTGCCCGAGGCGCCGCAAGCGCGCTTGAGTCTGGATGTCGATACCCGTGGCACGCTGGCTGATACCGGCCTGCCGCAAACGCTGCAATTGGCTTTCCGCATTCCCGACAGCCGCCTTGAAGGACTGCAGCTGGCCGGCGAGGGGCGCCTGCGTCTCGAAGGTGAGCGTTTGCCGGACGTCGCTGTCGCGCTGCAGCTCGCCGGCAATGCGCTGAAGGCTGAAGGGGCCTGGGGCGCACCGGGTGACGTGCTCGAGCTGGTGCTCGATGCGCCCCGTCTTGAGGCGCTGGGTCACGGGCTTGCCGGCCGCGCGGGCGCGCGTGGGCAGGTGGGGGGCACCTTGGCGGCGCCGACCGGTGAACTGCAATTCTTCGGCGAAGCCCTGCGCCTGCCGGGCAGTATCCATGTGTCGGGCGTCAACGGGATTGCGCGCCTTGATGCCGGTGCGGACGGGCCTTTCCTGTTGTCGCTGGGCTTGTCTGGGCTGGGCCCCTCAGGCAAGGACGCCGACGGCGTTGCGTTGCCGGACTGGCTGGCGAATGTCCGGATGACCGCGTCGGGCACCCGGGCGCGGCACGACATCCGCCTCGAACTGGCCGCACCGGAGCGTGACAGCCTTAGCGACACCCTTGAACTGAGTCTGCAAGGGGGCCTGCAGACGGCAACCGCGCGGCAGCCGGGGCCGCGCTGGCAGGGCCAACTCGCAACGCTCGACACCGCGGGCCGTTTCGTAGCCCATTTGCAGGCGCCGGCCACGCTCGAACTGTCGCCGGCAAGGGTTCGGCTGGGCACGGCTGAGCTGGCCTTGGGTGAGAAGGGGCACCTGAGTTTGCTGGAAACTGCCTGGTCGCCGCGGCAGAGTGTTGCGCGCGGTAGCTTGACGGGGCTTGCCTTCGGTCTTGTATCGCGTCCCGACGGTCGGCCGCGACGCGGACCGGGGCCCTTGGTCCTGGGGGCGAATTGGGATGTCGCCATGGGAGAGACACTCGACGGCGAGGCGCGCGTGTTCCGGGAGTCGGGTGACCTGACGGTCGAGGGCGAAATCCGGACCCGTCTCGGTCTGGAAAGTCTGGAGGCCGTGCTGCGCGCGCGCGGCGACCGCCTGAGCCTGACGGCAGCAGCGCGCGGAACCGAATTCGGCACTCTGCAGGCCACTGCCAGTCTGCGGGCGCAACGCAGTGCAGACGGCCTGTGGTCCGTGCCTCCAGACTCCGCCTTGTCGGGGAGCGCCGTGCTCGACATGCCGTCCATCACCTGGCTCGGTCGTCTGATGCGAGAGAACGTTGAGACTGCCGGCAGCTTGCAGGGCCAGGTCGACCTGGCGGGCACACTCGATGCGCCGCTGGCCGCTGGCCGCCTTGCCGGGCGCGAGCTGCAGGTGGCCTTGGTCGACCAGGGCTTGATCTTGTCGGGCGGCACTTTCGAGGCCAGTTTCGACCGGGATCGCGTACGACTCGAGCGCTTGACCTTCGTGTCGCCCAACCGTGTGCGTCCGCGGGAGGCGCGCATTCCGTTTGAGCGGCTCACCGCGACGTCAGGGCAGTTTTCCGCCAGCGGAGAGGTGCTTCTGGAGAATGGCCGGGGTGACTTCCGTTTCTCTGCCGACCGCCTTCCGCTGCTGCAGCGTGACGATCGCTGGATGATCCTGTCCGGCGAGGGAACGGCGCACAGTACGTGGTCGTCGCTGAGACTGGATGCCGACTTTCGTGCCGATGCTGGATACATCGAATTCGCCGAGACACCTGCACCCAGTCTGTCGGACGACGTCGTTGTGCTGGGTCGCGATACACCGACAGGCGGCGGTTTCGCGCTCACGGCCGACGTGCGTGTTGGCTTGGGCGAAGCCCTTTATCTATCGGCGATGGGACTGGAAACGCGGCTGGCCGGTGAGCTGAACCTGCGCTTGCGGCCCGACACTCCGCTGTCGGCCGTCGGCACGATATCCACCGTCGGCGGGACGTATCGCGGTTACGGGCAGCGCCTGGCCATCGATCGTGGCGTGGTGAATTTCCAGGGGCCGCTCGATGCGCCCGGACTCAACATCGTCGCCTTGCGCAAGGGACTGGCGGTGGAGGCTGGCGTGGCCGTCACTGGCAGCGCCAAGCGCCCTCAGGTGCGGCTGGTGTCCGAGCCCAACGTGCCCGACCCGGAAAAGCTGTCGTGGATCGTGCTGGGCCGCGCGCCGGACGCGGCTTCCGGGGCGGATCTCGGTTTGCTGCTGCCGGCAGCGCAGGCGCTGCTCGGCGGGCCGGGTGGCGGCATGACCGACGAGTTGTCGCGCAGCCTGGGTTTCGACAGCTTTTCGATCGGGCAGGGCGAGCTCAACAGCACTTCACGTACCGCCACCAGCCGAGTGGTCGGAGGGGGTTCCACGATCGCCAGCGGGCCGTCGGTGTCCGGCCAGGTGCTGAGTTTGGGCAAGCGACTCGGCACCGACCTGTTCCTGTCTTTCGAGCAGAGCCTGGGCGGTGCGGAAACCCTGGTCAAGCTCAGCTACCAGTTGTCGCGCCGGCTGTCCTTGGTGGCTCGTGGCGGTACGGACAATGCGCTGGACCTTTACTACAGCTTCTCTTTCCGCTGACTGCTTGAGCAGGGGAATGAATACGGCGGCCGGTGGTCTCTAGTCGCGGACCGACACAGAACGGAGCTTCATCACGATGATTGAAACGAACGCAATGCCCGTGCTTGAAACCGCCATCCTCGGCGGGGGCTGTTTTTGGTGCCTGGAGGCCGTATTTCTCGAGGTCGACGGTGTTCATGCCGTGACCTCGGGTTATTGCGGTGGCCATGTCGAGTCGCCCACTTATCGCCAGGTGTGCACCGCCGGTACGGGCCATGCCGAGGTGGTGAAGATCGATTTCGACCCCGCGGTAATCGGCTACCGTGATCTGCTCGAGATTTTTTTCACCATTCACGACCCGACCACGGTCGACCGTCAGGGTAATGACGTGGGGCCGCAGTATCGTTCGGTGATTTTCGTTACCCGCGATGAGCAACTGCACACAGCACTGGCGCTGATCGAGGAGATGGGCGAGTTGCGCGTGTTTCCCAAGGCCATCGTCACCAAGATCGAGCGCGCGCCCACCTTCTGGCCGGCCGAGGTCGAGCATCATGATTACTACGCCCACAATAGCGACCAGCCTTATTGCCAGTATGTCGTGGCACCCAAGGTGGCGAAGTTCCGCGCAAAGTTCGCTGCGCGTCGCCGTCGCGACGGCAGGTAGAATCGCAGTCTTTACCTCTCAAGCAGGAGAAACGCATGACCCAGACCACCACCGCCAGCGGCCTCGTCATCGATGACATCGAAGTCGGCACGGGCGAAACCGCCGTCAAGGGCAAGATGGTGTCGGTGCATTACACCGGCTGGCTGACCGACGGCCGCAAGTTCGACTCCAGCAAGGATCGTAATGATCCGTTCAACTTCCCGCTCGGCGCTGGCCACGTCATCCGTGGCTGGGACGAAGGTGTGCAGGGCATGCAGGAAGGCGGCAAGCGCAAGCTGACGATTCCGCCGGAGCTGGGCTATGGCGCCCGTGGTGCCGGTGGCGTGATTCCGCCGAATGCCACGCTGGTGTTCGAAGTCGAACTGCTGAAAGTGCTGTAATTCCGCGCTGCGGCCGCCCTGTACTGGCGGCCGCAGGACGGAAACGGATAACAACAAAGCCGCATCCACATGGGGCGGGAGACATGAAACTCGATCAGACGCAGCGCAACATTCTGATGCTGCTGCAAAAAGACTCCACTCTCAGCACGCAGGCCTTGTCCGAAAAGGTCGGCATGTCATCGACACCGTGCTGGCGCCGGGTGCGCGAGATGGAAGAGGCGGGTGTGATCCGCGGCTATGTTGCACTGGTCGATCGTCACAAGGTGGGGCTGGGTACCTGTGTTTGGGTGCGGGTGAAGCTGAAGCAGCACAGCGCCGACGTGCTCGAGCGCTTCGAGCGGGTGGTGAAGGTCTGTGAGGAAGTGGTCGAGTGCTACGAATTGCTGGGTGAGACAGACTGCCTGCTGAAGCTCTATCTGCCGAATCTTGAGGCGCTGTCCGTCTTCATGCACAACTTCCTGCTCAAGATTCCGGAAATCGATGTCACCCATTCGGCGGTGGCGCTGCGCGAGATCAAGAACGAAACAGCCCTGCCGCTGTGAGGCGGGCAGGGCTGTTTGTCTGATCGCACCGGGCGGGTGCGCGACGCCTTACAGGTTGTTCCAGAACACGTACAGCACGCCCAGCGGCGCCACGTAGCGTGCCAGCACCGACCATACGGCAAAGCCGGTGTCGCCCAGGCGCAGCTCGTGCTTGACGCTGCTTTGCTCCAGTTTCCACGCTGCAAACACGATCGCCCCCAAGCCGGCGAGCGGTAGCATGAACTTGCTGGTGATGTAGTCGAGCAGGTCGAAGATGTTGAGTCCGGCCAGCTTGACGTCGCTCCACAGGTTGAAGGACAGCAGCGCAGCGATGCCCAGGGCCCAGATCGTCACGCCGGCGACCACGGTGGCAGTGACACGATTCATCGGCGTGCGCTCTTCCAGCAACTCCACCACCGGCTCGAGCAGCGAGATCGACGAGGTCAGCGCGGCGAAGGTCAGCAGCAGGAAGAACAGGCTGCCCAGCAGCAGGCCGCCGCTCATGTTGCCGAAGGCCAGTGGCAGGGTGACGAACACCAGACCGGGGCCTGCTGCAGGGTCGAGGCCGTTGGCGAACACGATCGGGAAGATCGCCAGGCCGGCGCACAGGGCGAAGGTGGTATCCATGATGACCACGGTGCGCGCGGCGCGCAGCAGATTGATGTCTTCGCCCAAGTAGGAGCCATACGCCATCATGATCCCCATGCCGAGCGACAGGGTGAAGAAGGCGTGACCGAGCGCGGCGAGCAGTACCGAGCCGTTGAGCTTGCTCCAGTCCGGGTTGAACAGGTAGCTGACGGCCTGGCCGAAGCTGCCGGTCGTCATGCCATAGCCGACCAGCACGATCAGGATCAGCGCCAGCGCCGGCATCATCACTTTGCTGCCGCGCTCCAGGCCGGCCGATACCCCCATCGCCACGATGACGACTGTCAGCAGCATGAAGGCGGTGTGCCAACTGAGCAGCTCACCGGGGCGGGCCAGGAATCCTTCGAAAATCGCGCCGATGCCGCTCTTGTCCAGTCCGCTGAAGCTGCCGGTCAAGGCGTCGCGCATGTAAGCCAACGCCCAACCGCCGATCACTGAATAGAAGGACAGGATAAGGAAGGCCGCGAGCACGCCGACGATGCCGACCAGCGCCCAGTTGCGGCTGTGCCCGTGCTTGTGAGCGAGTTGGGCCATGGTGTTGATCGGGTTCTTCTGCCCCCGGCGGCCGATCATCCACTCTGATACGAGAATGGGGACGCCGATCAACGCGATGCAGAGCAGGTAGACGAGCACGAAGGCCGCGCCGCCGCTCTGGCCCACCATATAGGGAAACTTCCAGATGTTGCCCAGGCCGACCGCCGAGCCGGTGGCCGCGAGCACGAAACCCATCCGCGAAGACCATTGGGCGTGTGTGGTGGCGCTCATGTCATCGCACCTCGGGCAGGGTTTGAGTCTGGCGCGTCTTGGTGCGTGCGGGGTGCCGCAGCAGTCCGGAAGTGTGGGTTTGGATCACGGTAGTCTCCTCGTTCGTGTCGGCGCTTGTGGCGCGGCGGGACAAAAAGGCGGCAGTTTAGCGGTGCCCTTGCCGTTTGTGCGGTGAGGGCGTCGCCAGGATGGCCAACTTGATGGTCCCTGTTTTTATGGTGTCGCGCAGTCGTGTGAGCGCTGTCGGACGCGGCGAATAGTAATCGTGATGGAAGAAACAGTTTTTCTTATATTGTGGTCATTGCGTGGAAAGCAGGAAAAATTTTTCTGCGTTGCGCCGTAGCATGCGATGCGTTGTCCGCCAAACCGGACGCACCAGAAAACCCATTACCGAAGGAGACAACGTCTGCCAGCAACGCTTGCGCGCTATCCGCGTGCAATCAGGTTGTTGGCGGGCAGTTCACACCACCATGTCGAACACCGTGCCCCCCGTCAGCCTCGACGACAAATACACCCTCAAAACGGGCCGTGCCTGGATGACCGGCATTCAGGCTCTGGTGCGCCTGCCGATGATGCAGAAGATGCGTGACGAAGCCGCAGGGCTGAACACCGCCGGCTTCGTCACCGGCTACCGCGGCTCGCCGCTCGGCAACGTCGACCAGGAGTTCTGGAAGGCGAAGAAATTCCTCGAGCCGATGCACATCCGCTTCCAGGCCGGCCTCAATGAAGACCTCGCCGCGACCTCGGCGTGGGGCACGCAGCAGGTCACGCTCGACCCCAACGCCCAGTACGACGGCGTGTTCTCGATCTGGTACGGCAAGGGCCCGGGCGTCGATCGCACCGGCGACGTGTTTCGCCATGCCAACGCCGCCGGCACCTCGAAGCACGGGGGCGTACTGGTGATCGCCGGTGACGACCATGCCGCCAAGTCCTCGACGCTGCCGCACCAGACCGAGCATGTGTTCAAGGCGCTGATGATGCCGGTGCTCGCGCCGGCCGGCATCCAGGAGTATCTGGAGTATGGCCTGCACGGCTTCGCGCTGTCGCGCTACTCGGGCTGCTGGGTCGCGTTCAAGGCGCTCACCGACACGGTGGAGACGTCTTCCTCGGTGGACGTCGATCCGTTCAAGGTGCAGACCCTGATCCCGAGCGCTGCGGACTTTCCGCTGCCAGAGGACGGCCTCAACCTGCGCTGGCCGGATCCGCCGCTGGTGCAGGAAAAGCGCCTGCTGCACCACAAGCTGTATGCCGCGCTCGCCTACTGCCGGCTCAACAAGCTGAACCGCACGGTGATCGACAGCCCCAACGCCAAGCTCGGCATCATCACCAGCGGCAAGAGCTACCTCGACGTGCGCCAAGCGCTCGACGACCTCGGCATCGACGAGGCCACCGCGTCCGCGATCGGCCTGCGCCTGTACAAGATCGGCATGGTGTGGCCGCTCGAGGCCGAAGGCGTGCGCCAGTTCGCCGACGGCCTGGACGAAATCCTGGTGATCGAGGAGAAGCGCCAATTCCTCGAGTACCAGTTGAAGGAAGAGCTCTACAACTGGAAGGACGAGGTGCGCCCGCGCGTCATCGGCAAGTTCGACGAGAAGGGGGAGTGGAGTCTGCCGCACGCCGACTGGCTGCTGCCCGCCGCCGGCGAGCTGACCCCGGCGATGATCGCGCGCGCCATCGCCGGTCGCATCGCGCGCTTCTACACCTCCGACCGCATCAAGGCGCGGCTCGCCTTCATCGAGGCCAAGGAGGCGGCGCTCGCCAAGCCGCGACTGTCCATCCAGCGCGTGCCGCATTACTGCTCGGGCTGTCCGCACAACACCTCCACCAAGGTGCCGGAAGGCTCGCGTGCGATCGCCGGCATCGGCTGCCACTACATGGCGACCTGGCTGTCGCCCGAGCACACCCAGACCTTCTGCCAGATGGGCGGCGAGGGTGTGCCCTGGATCGGCCAGGCGCCCTTCACCAGCACGCCGCATGTGTTCGCCAACCTCGGCGACGGCACCTACATGCACTCGGGCATCCTCGCCATCCGCGCCGCGGTGGCGGCAAAGGTGAACATCACCTACAAGATCCTCTATAACGATGCGGTGGCGATGACCGGCGGCCAGCCGCACGACGGCACGCTGTCGGTGCCGATCATCGCCCGCCAGCTGCTGGCCGAAGGCGTGGGCACGGTGGTGGTGGTCAATGACGGCACGCCGCGCGCCTATGGCCCGGCCGACTTGCCGCACGGCGTGGCGGTGCGCCATCGCGATGAGATGGACGCCGTGCAGCGCGAGCTGCGCACCGCGCCGGCGGTCACCGCCATCATCTACGACCAGACCTGCGCCGCCGAGAAGCGCCGTCGCCGCAAGCGCGGCAAGTTCCCCGACCCGGCCAAGCGCGTCGTCATCAACGACCTCGTGTGCGAAGGCTGCGGCGACTGCAGCGACAAGTCGAACTGCATGTCGGTGGGCGCGGTCGAGACCGAGTTCGGTCGCAAGCGCTTCATCGACCAGAGCTCGTGCAACAAGGATTACTCCTGCGTGAAGGGCTTCTGCCCGAGCTTCGTCACCGTCGAAGGCGGCAAGCTGCGGAAAGGTAAGGCGAGCGGCGCGAGTGCGCTCGGCCGTCTGGCCAACGAGCTGCCCGAGCCGCAGCTGCCGGACACTGCAGCGCCCTGGGGCATCCTGATTACCGGCGTTGGCGGTACTGGCGTGGTGACCATCGGCGCGCTGCTGGGCATGGCTGCGCACCTGGAAGGCAAGGGCATCTCGGTGCTCGACATGGCGGGCCTGGCGCAGAAAGGCGGCGCGGTGTGGTCGCACGTGCGCATCGCCGACAGCCAGGCGCAGCTGCACGCGGCCCGCGTCGCCGCCGGCGAGGCCAACGCGGTGATCGGCTGCGACCTGGTGGTGGCCGCCAGCGACGAGTCGCTGGCCAAGATGCAGCACGGGCTCACCCGCGTGGTGATCAACCGGGACCAGACCAACACCAGTGAGTTCGTTCGCGGCTTTGCCGCCCAGGCGCGCAGCGGCAACGTCGGCGCCAACCCCGATCCGCAGTTCCCGGCGGCCTCGATGGAGGCGCAGATCATCGATGCCGTCGGCGCGGACAAGGCCGAGTTCCTCGACGCCACCCGCATCGCCACCGACCTGCTCGGCGACTCGATCGCGACCAACCTGTTCATGCTCGGCTACGCCTGGCAGCGCGGCCTGGTGCCGCTGTCGCGGCAGGCGATCGAGCGCGCCATCGAGATCAACGGCGCCGCGGTCGAGGCCAACAAGGCCGCCTTCCTGTGGGGCCGGCGCGCCGCGGTGGACCTCAAGGCGGTGATCGACGCCGCCAAGCCGCAGTTCGGCACGCCCGAGCATCACAAGCTTTCGACCCGCGTCGACGAGGTCATCGCCCGCCGCAAGGCCCAGCTCACCGACTACCAGAACGCCGCGTACGCCGAGCGCTACGCCAGGCTGGTCGAGCGTGTGCGTGCCGCGGAAGCGAAGGTCGCGCCGGGCATCACCCTGCTGACCGAGGCGGTGGCGCGCGGCTATCACAAGCTGCTCGCCTACAAGGACGAGTATGAGGTGGCGCGCCTCTACACCGACACCGACTTCCTCAAGCGCGTCGAGGAGCAGTTCGAGGGCGACTACAAGCTCGTCTTCCACCTCGCGCCGCCGACCCTGGCCGACAAGGACCCGCAGACCGGTGAGCTGAAGAAGAAGGCGTACGGCCCGTGGATGCTGAAGGCGATGCGTACGCTGGCGAAGTTCCGCCATCTGCGCGGCAGCGCCCTCGATCCCTTCGCACGCAGCCACGACCGCAAGCTCGACCGCGAACTGATCGCCGACTACGAGCGCATCGTCGAGGAGATCATCGTGAACCTCGACCGCAGCAACCACGAGGCGGCGATCGAGCTGGCGGCCATCCCCGACCAGATCCGCGGCTTCGGTCATGTCCGCGAGCGCTACCTGGCCAGTGCCCGCCCGCGCCAGGCGGCGCTGCTCGAGGACTTCCGCCACCGCCGGCCGGTGAGCGCGCCGGTGGCGACCAAGGCGCGCAAGACGATCGCGATTATCCCGGGTTGAACCTCGGGAAATAGGGGACAGACCCCAATTTCCGGCACGACCCGTTTCACACTCAGCCAACCTGCACCGGCACGCCACGAGCAGCGCCAGCTGGACGGCTCACACCCACGTTCCCATAAGGAAGGAGACACAACATGGCCGTATTTTCCCTGAGCGACTTTGCCGACCACGAGCAGGTGGTCTTCGTCAGCGATGACAAGAGCGGACTGAAGGCGATCATCGCCGTCCACAATTCCAACCTCGGCCCCGCGCTCGGCGGCTGCCGCATGTGGCCGTATGCGACCGAGGAGGAGGCGGTGCGCGACGTGCTGCGCCTGTCGCGCGGCATGACCTACAAGTCGGCGATGGCCAACCTCAAGCTCGGTGGCGGCAAGTCGGTGATCATCGGCAACCCGCGCACGCACAAGACGCCCGAGCTGCTCGCCGCCTTTGCCCGCGCGCTCGAGCAGCTGAACGGCCGTTACATCGCCGCCGAGGATTCCGGCACCAGCGTCGCCGACATGAAGACCATGGCGCGATTCACCCAGCACGTCGCCGGCATCCATGACAAGCCCTCGGATGAAGGCACGCGCAGCGGTGATCCGTCGCCCGCCACCGCCTACGGCACCTTCATCGGCATCAAGGCCGCGGTCAAGGAGCGCCTTGGTCGCGATTCGCTCGACGGTCTACGTGTCGCCGTGCAGGGCGTGGGCAACGTCGGCTTCGACCTCGCCCGCCAGTTGAAGGAAGCCGGCGCCCAGCTGTGGGTGACCGATATCCATCGAGAGCCATTGCTGCAGGCCGGCAAGGAATTGGGCGCTACCGTGGTTGCGCCGGAGGAGATCTTCGGCCTCGACGTCGACGTGTTCGCACCGTGCGCGCTGGGGGCGATTCTCAACGACAGCACCATCCCGCAACTGAAGGCGAAGGTCGTCGCCGGTGCGTCCAACAACCAGCTCGCCGAGCCGCGTCATGGCGTCGAGCTGATGAAGCGCGGCATCCTGTACGCGCCCGACTACGTGATCAACGCCGGCGGCATCATCGACGTCTATCACGAGCGCATCGGCTTCGATCGCGCCGCGCTGCTCAAGCACATCGAAGGTATCCACGACAACCTGATGGAAGTGTTCCAGCGTGCGCGCAGGGAAGAGCGCCCGACAGGCGAAGTGGCTGATGCGATCGCCGAGGAGCGCTTCAAGCGCTGAGTCCTGATGGCGAGGCAGGCCCTCAGCCTGCCTCGGTGACGATTTCCAGGATGGCGGCCCCATACGCCTCCAGCTTTCGATCGCCCACGCCACTGATGCTGGCCAGTTCAGCCAGCGTCCGTGGCCGGGCAATGGCGATCTCGCGCAAGGTGGCGTCCTGGAACACGACGTAGGCTGGAACGTTGCGCTCCTTGGCAGTCGTGAAGCGCCAGGCGCGCAGGCGGTCGAACAGCGTGGTGGGAATGCCGTCCGGGATCTCGAGGTGAGCGGCGGATTTGCGCTTGCTGCGGCCACGGCTGCGTTCCCGTTCCAGGCGCAGGTGGAACTCGGCTTCGCCACGCAGCAAGGGGCGGGCGGCGTCGGTCAGGCGTAGCGCGTTGTAGCGCTCGTGGTCGACCGCGACGAGCTCGCGCGCCACCAGTTGGCGGAACAGGGTGCGCCAGCGCTTGTCGTCGAGGTCGCTGCCGATGCCAAAGGTGGAAATATCCTGGTGACCACGCTCGATCACCTTCTCGGTGAGCTCGCCGCGCAGCACGTCGATGAGGTGGCCGGCGCCGTAGCGCTGGCCGGTCCGATACACGCAGGACAGGGCCTTGCGCGCGGCGTCGGTGGCGTCCCAGGTCTGCGGTGGGTTGAGGCAGTTGTCACAGTTGCCACACGGTGCGGAGTCTTCGCCGAAATAGGCGAGCAAGTGCTGGCGGCGGCAGGTGGTGGCTTCGACCAGACCGACCAGCACGTCCAGTCGGTTGCGTGCCAGGCGCTTGAACTCCTCGCTCGCTTCCGATTCGTCGATCATGCGCCGCTGCTGCACCACGTCCTGCGCGCCCCAGGCCATCCAGGCCTGTGCCGGCAGACCGTCGCGGCCGGCGCGGCCGGTTTCCTGGTAATAGCCCTCGATCGAGCGCGGTAGGTCCAGATGCGCGACGACGCACGTCGGGCTTGTCGATGCCCATGCCGAAGGCGATCGTCGCCACCATGATCAGCCCGTCCTCGCGCAAAAAACGCGTCTGGTGCTCGGCGCGCATCTCCTGCGTCATGCCAGCGTGGTAGGGCAGGGCGTTCAGGCCCTGTTCCTGCAGCCAGGCGGCGGTTTCTTCCACCTTGCGCCGCGACAGGCAGTACACGATGCCGGCTTCGGCCGGGCATTCCTCCCGGATGAAGTGCAGCAATTGGCGGCGGGGGTCGTCCTTGTCGACGATGGTGTAGCGGATGTTGGGGCGGTCGAAGCTGGAGACGAAGCGGCGCGCATGCTGCAGGTTGAGCCGGTCCGCGATCTCTTCGCGGGTCTGGCGGTCGGCGGTGGCGGTGAGCGCGATGCGCGGGATCGACGGATAGCGTTCCGGCAGGATCGACAACTGCAGGTATTCAGGGCGGAAATCATGGCCCCATTGCGACACGCAGTGGGCCTCGTCGATGGCGAACAAGGCCAGGCGATGGGTGTCGCGCAAGTGGTCGAGCTGGTCGAGGAAGCGTGGCGTCATCAGCCGCTCGGGGGCGACGTACAGCAGGTCCAGTTCGCCGTTGTACAGCGCACGCTCGACGGCACGTGCTGCGTCCATGTCCAGGCTGGAGTTGAGGAAAGCCGCATGGACGCCGGCTTCGACCAGTGCGCTGACCTGGTCCTGCATCAGCGCGATCAGTGGTGACACCACGATGGCCGTGCCTGTGCGCAGTAGCGCCGGGATCTGGTAGCACAGCGACTTGCCGCCCCCGGTCGGCATCAGCACCAGGGCGTCGCCGCCGTCTGCGACATGTTCGACGATGGATTGCTGCTCACCGCGAAAGGCGGCGTAGCCGAAGACGTGCTCGAGGACGTGGAGTGCGGTGGGGGACGCTGAAGCGGTGCTCATGGCGCGCATTGTAGCGGCTAAGGGCAAAGGGCCGAAAACTTGAAAATATGACAAAAAACTTATCAGTGTCTGGCTGCAACGATTGAAGCGCACTGCGCTGGGTTTATCGGGATTTGTCCTGGACAAAATGCATGAGGACGCCTAGCATGACTTTCATCGCAAAGATCCCGACTAACCCCTTTTAAACGATTTCAAGCGCTTTTTTGTTGCCAATGAACGCCCTGACCCCAGAAGAGCCTGCCTTCAGTATTGCCGCGGTAGAGCGGGATACCGGCTTGTCCAAAGACACGCTGAGGGTTTGGGAGCGACGTTATGGCTTTCCTGCGCCGGCTCGCGATATGAACGGAGAGCGCCTTTATCCGCAGTCGCAGGTGGACAAACTGCGCCTGATTCGCCGCCTGCTCGACAATGGACACCGCCCTGCACGCATCGTCTCGGCGCCGATCGACGCGCTAGCCAGCTTGCTAGAGGTCGCGCGGACCCAATGCGCCACCCCGATAGCGCAGGATCCCGACATGGGGCTGCTGCAATGCGTGTGCCTGCACCGCAGCGCGGAGTTGGCTGCCGGGCTGCGTCAGGCTTTGATGAAGCAGGGGCTGCAGCGTTTCGTCGTCGAAACCGTTGCGCCACTGGCCGCGGCGGTGGGCGAGGCGTGGCTGCGCGGCGATGTCGAGGTGCCGGACGAGCATCTCTTCACTGAGCAGGTGCAGAATCTGCTTCGCGGCGCGATCGGCGCTCAGGCCGGCAACAGCGGACGGCCGCGGGTGTTACTCACGACGTTGCCCGATGAGTCGCATGGGCTGGGCCTGCTGATGGCCGAGGCGATGTTGGTGCCGGAAGGGGTTGCCTGTGTTTCATTGGGTACGCGTACGCCTTTGGCCGACATCCGCAATGCTGCAATGGCGGGCGGGTTTGATGTTGTCGGCTTGTCTTTCAGCAGTGCGTATCCGGCGCGTCAGGCGGTGGATGACTTGGCGGAGTTGCGTGCCAAGCTGCCGGCCCAGATTGCCCTGTGGGCCGGTGGCGGGGCTGTCCAGGGCAGGCAAAAGCGGCTTGCAGGGGTGCGCGTGGTGGAAAACCTGGAGGACACAATCGTTGCACTGCATGAGTGGCGTGACCGTCACCCGTTGCAGACGCCTTGAGTCACCGCCTGTTTCCAAGCGGATGGAGCCGGCCAGTGTGTCAAGCGCTGGCGCCGTTCTGGTTGATGTTTTCCTCTGCGGCGATGTCCTCCACCGCGCGAGCCAGTTCCTGAGGGGTGGTGCTGTCTTCGAGTGCGGCCATCATGCGAGCGGCCTTGGCCAGTTGCTCGGTCGCGCGGCGTTCCAGGCTAGCCAGCCTGAGCCAGTCCTGCATCGTGCGGATATCCAGTCGCGCGTGGGCGCCTGCCAGTAGCAGGGCCTCCTTCAACGCTTGATAGGCCGTCTCGGCCTCTTCCAGTCGTCGTTCGACCGCCGCTGAGCTGAAGTCTTCGCGGTTCGGGTTGGCGGCATTTGCCAGTGTGGCCACGGCTTGACGGAAGCCTTCGATGGCTGATGCGAAGTCGGGTCCTGCCGTGCTGCTCAGCGTGGTGGCGACGCTGGCTGCCTCGCGCACTGCGTGTGCGGAGCTTTCCTGGTATTGCAGGGTGCGCAAGCTATGGGCGAGCGCTTCGACCAAAGCAGGAGGAAGGCTGGCGGCACTCAATTGGCGTGCGTAGTTGCCGATCGCCGGTGCCAGCGCCTGCAGTGCCGAGGTCTCGCGCTCTATCGTCGCTTCGTCCGGCGGTAGGCGGCTGGCGGCGGACAGCGCAGCCAGCGCGAAACCCTGTGTGCGTGTCAGTTCCATACGTAGTGCGTGCAGCGCCAGGTCGGGAATCGCCAGGGAGTTGGTGTCGAGGTGGTGCGGTCGGGACACTTCTTCCTTGCGGGTACGGAAGCGTTGGCCGAGTACGCGCAGCATGGCGGGTGCCAGTGGCACCATCAGCAGTACGCCGAGCAGGTTGAAGGCGGTGTGGAACATCGCAATCATCACGGCGGGGGTCGCCGGCTGCTCAAGTGCATCGCCAAGCCAGCCGAGCACGCCGATCAGCAGTGGGAGCATCAGCAAGGCCACCGCACCCGTGACCAGATTGAACATCACGTGCGCTGCGGCCAGCCGGCGCGCATTGGATGTGGCGCCGATGGCCGACAGGATGGCAGTGGAGGTGGTGCCGATGTTGGTGCCGATTACCATGGCGCAGGCGGCTTCCGTCGACATCAGCCCGCTTTGCGCCGCCGTGATGACGATGGCGATGACCGCCCCCGAGGCCTGCATCACCACCGTCAGCACGGTGCCGATCCCGATCAGGATCAGCCAGCCCATCACGCCCGGCGCGATGAAGTCCTGCAGGTTGATCATGCTGCCGACGCCGGAGAAGCTGTCCTTCAGCACGTCGATGCCGAGGAAGAGGACACCGAAGCCGGCCAGCGCTTGTCCCAGCGCCCGCGCACGCAAGCTGCGGCCGGCCAGCATCAGTACGGCACCGATGCCGACGAAGGGCAGGGCGAAGGCGTCGATCTTGAAGCTGAAGCCGAGTGCTGCCACCAGCCAGGCGTTCATCGTCGTGCCGACGTTCGAGCCGAAGATGACCCACAGGGCGTTCTTCAGCGACAGCAGCCCGGTGTTGACGAAGCCGATGCTGGCGACAGTGACCGCCGTCGACGACTGCACCAGCGCGGTGATCAGCATGCCGGCGGCCAGCCCGCGCGGGGCGGTGGCGGTGCCGCGTTCGAGCAGGCCTTCCAGCGCCCGACCCGCGGCCAGCTTCAGGCCTTCGGTCATCATGTGCATTCCGATCAGGAACAGACCGATGCCGCCCGCAAGCGCAGCGAATAGCTCGAAAGAGAAGAGGGGGGTGGTTTCCAGGGCTGTGCTCCGGAGCATGTGGATGAGGGAAAGCGTAATACCGTTAGGGGCTCGCGGGAAGGTGTGAAAATTGTCCAGGACAAATGCTTGACATGGGTTTAGGGTGCGCCTAAGGTTGAGTCATGGATTTAATTTGTCCAGGACAAAAAATGAAGCCCGCCCTTTCTTCCCTGCACCGTCCTGCGCTCGTGCTGAGCCTGGGTGCCTTGATGGCATCGTTCTCGCTCTCCGCAGCCGCACCGGCTCAACCCCGCACGCAGGCCGAAACATCGCAGTCCGGGATGCCGCGTGAGTTGGCGCCGCTCGATCTGATGCTGTTCGTGCATCGTGCCGACCTTGGCCCGGCTTTGCGTCCGGCGGACGCCGCAGGTCGCCGACATGGGGACGGTCAATGAGCGCCGTCGCGTGCTGCGCGCCGATCGCATCGGAGTCTTGCCATGCTGTTGAGTGAAATCGACCGTGCACTCGGTGCGGGGGGGCCACGTATCGCGGTGGTCGGCGCCGGTATTGCCGGTTTGTCCACTGCATGGCTGCTTGCCAAGCAGGCGCGGGTGACCCTGTTCGAGGCAGGGGCAAAGGCGGGTGGTCACACCCATACAGTCGATGTCGGTCTGGACGGAGTGTCGCATCCGGTGGATACCGGTTTCCTGGTCTTCAACCGTCGCACTTATCCGAACTTGATCGCACTGTTCGCCGCGCTCGGGGTCGAGGCGGTGGAAACCGAGATGAGCTTCGGCGTCAGCCTGGCCGAACCGGGGATCGAATGGTCGGGAACCGATCTCTCCAGCGTTTTCGCCCAGCCAGCCAATCTTTTGCGGCCGGCTTTTCTGTGCATGTTGCGCGACATCATGCGCTTCAACCGCGAAACCACGCGCCTCGCCCGGGAGGGCAACATGCCCATGCTGTCCCTGGGCGACTATCTTGCGCTGGAGAGCTACAGCCCGTCTTTTCGCGACTGGTACCTGCTGCCGATGGCGGCGGCGATCTGGTCGTGTCCGACGCGGACGATGCTCGATTATCCGCTCGCGACCTTCGTCCGTTTCTGTCACAACCACGGGCTGTTGCAGATTTTCGACCGTCCGCAATGGATGACGGTGAAGAACGGTGGCCGCACCTACGTTCGCCGCATGCTGGAAGCGCTGAGTGACGTGAGGCTTGAAACGCCGGTCAAGGGCGTTGTGCGCGATGAGGGGGGCGTCTGGGTCAGCAGCCGTCACGGCACCGAACGTTTCGACCGGATTGTCTTTGCCTGCCACAGCGACCAGGCGCTGGCTATTCTCGGCACTGCGGCCACGCAGGAAGAGCGGCGTCTTCTGAGTGCCGTCCGCTACCAAAACAACCTGGCCGTGCTTCACACCGATCCCAATCTATTGCCGTCGCGGCGCAAAGTGTGGTCGGCGTGGAACTACATGACGGGCAAGGGGGCGCCGGACGCGCGCCCGGTGTCGGTCAGCTACCTGATCAATCGCCTGCAGCCTGTGCCGTTCGAGGCGCCTGTCGTGGTGTCGCTCAATCCGTTCCGCGAGCCGGATCCGGCGCGGGTGATCGAGCGCATCGAGTACGCTCACCCGGTGTTCGACCGTGGTGCCATCGATGCACAGTCACGTTTGCCGAGGCTGCAGGGCCATAACAACACCTGGTTTGCCGGTGCATGGACGGGATACGGCTTTCATGAGGACGGCTTGCGATCAGCGATCGCGGTGGTCGAGTCGATGGGGGTCGAGGTCCCCTGGCGTGCAGGTCAGGCACCGGCGGTAGCGATGGCGGAGGCTGCGTGAGTGCCACGGCTTCGTCGTTCGAGGAGGGCGTGGCAGGCGCGACGCGGGTCGATGACCTGTCCGCAGCGGTCTGCTTTGGCGCGGTGATGCACGAGCGGCACACGGTCGCGCACAACCGCTTCGTCTATCCCGCTGCGTTCCTGCGCTTGCCGCTATCCGATGTCGACGGGTTGCAGGTGCCGCTGCTCGGCATCGAGCGTTCCAACGTGTTCAGCTTTCGTCAAGCGGACCACGGCGCGCGCGACGGCTCGCCCCTGCTGCCCTGGTTGCATCGCATTCTCGATACGCACGGCGTGCGGCAGGTGTGCGATGGCGAGGTGGTGTTGCAGACCATGCCGCGTGTGCTGGGCTATGTGTTCAACCCGGTCAGCTTCTGGTTCTGTCATGACGCATCGGGCGCGCTGAGGGTGGTGCTGGCCGAGGTCAACAACACTTTTCGCGAACGACACAACTACCTGGTCCACCATCCCGATCTGCGCGTCATCGCGTCCGGCGATGAGCTGCGTGCCAGCAAGATTTTTCACGTCTCGCCGTTTTTTCCAGTGCGCGGCGAGTACCGCTTCCGCTTCGAGCGTCGTCATGGCGTGCATGCCGTGCAGGTGGATCTGTGGGACGCAGGCGTGCTGCAACTCTCCACCCGTCTCGGTGGTCGTGCCGAAGCGCTCGACGGCCGCGCGATGCGACGCTGGCTGCTGCGCCAGCCTTTCATGACCTTGGGCGTGATCGCCCGAATCCATTGGCAGGCCTTGCGCCTGGCCCTGCGGCGGGTGCGTTTCCATCCCAAACCCCAGCCGCCGCTTGAGGAGACTTCCCGATGAATGCCTTGGATCATGCCCTGCAGCCGCTCGCCAGCATCAAGCTGTCGCGCCTGCCCCGTGCCACGCGGCTGGCACTGGAGATTTTCGACCGCCTCGACGGCGGTGCACTCGCCATTGAGCTGCCGGATGGACTGCGACTGCGCGCCGGCCACGGCCCGTTGATCGCACACCTGCGCGTGCGCGACCATGCCGTGTTCGATGAAGCCCTGGCCCGCGGCGACATCGGCTTCGGCGAGAGCTGGATGGACGGGTTGTGGGACACGGACGACCTCACCGGGCTGCTGACTCTGTTGTCACGCAACCGCGAACGCATCGGCCAGGCGATCTACGGCCGGTTGTTCCGCATGATCGGCCATCGCCTGTCCCACTTGCTGCGTGCCAACACCCGCGCGGGTTCGCGTCGCAACATCGAGGCGCATTACGACCTGGGCAATGACTTCTACGCCCTGTGGCTCGATCCGACGATGACCTACTCGGCCGCCGTGTTCGCCACGCCCGACGAAGCCTTGCGCGACGCCCAGTTGCGCAAGTACCGGCGCATCCTCGATCAGCTCAAGCCGCAGCCGGGGCAGACGATTCTGGAAGTGGGCTGCGGCTGGGGCGGTTTTGCCGAGGTGGCGGCGACCGAATTCGGTTGCAAGGTGCTGGGTATCACCTTGTCGCCGTCGCAACTGGCTTTTGCGCGTGCGCGTGCCGAATGCGGCGGCTTTGCCGACCGGGTGGATTTCGAACTGTGCGACTACCGTGATGTGCGCGGGCAGTACGATCACGTCGTGTCTATCGAGATGATCGAGGCCGTCGGCGAGCGTTTCTGGCCGACTTACTTCGCCCAGTTGTCGGCCCTGCTCAAGCCGGGCGGACGCTGCGTGGTGCAGGCCATCACCATCGCCGATGCCTTGTTCGCGCGCTATCGCCGAGGCACGGATTTCATCCAGCGCCATATTTTCCCCGGCGGCATGCTGCCCAGCCCGACCGCCGTCGAGCGGCAGGCGCAGGATGCTGGCCTGGAGTTGGTGGGGGACTATGCCTTTGGTCGCGACTATGCGCGCACGCTGGCGCATTGGCATCGTGCGTTCGAGGCCAATTGGCCGGCGGTCAAGGCGCAAGGTTTCGACGAGCGCTTCCGCCGTATGTGGCGCTTCTACCTGTCTTATTGCGAAGCGGGTTTCGACACCGGCGACATCGACGTGCATCACTACGTTTTCGCACATCTGGAGCCGGCGGGATGAGTCCGCGGCCGGGCGTTTGCGCCGCGCTTGCACGCATTACTGTCGGGCTGCTGACGGCGGTCATGCTGGCGCTATCGCCGGTGCAGGCCTACCCGTTGCCGCCCGCATCCGAGCTGGCAGAGAGCGGGTGGCAGGTGCGGGGCGAAGGCGAGATGCGCTGGTTCGGCTTCAAGCTTTACGACGCGCAGCTGTGGGTCGCAGACCCTGCCAGCCCTGTCGACGAGACCGCGCATGTATTGGCGATTCGCTACGCACGTGCGATCGAAGGCCGGCGCCTGGTCGACACCAGCATTGACGAAATACGCCGCCTCGGCGAGCAGGACGAAGTGCGCTTGCAGCGCTGGCGCAGCGAATTGTTTCGCGCGCTGCCGTCGGTGCAGTCGGGCGAAACCTTGGTGGGGCTGCATGACCCCGGTAGGGGCGCGCGCTTCTGGCATCAGGGGCGGCTGACCGCCAACATCGACGACCCGGCGCTTGCACGGGCCTTCTTCGCCATCTGGCTCGACGAGCGCACGCGCGAGCCCGAGTTGCGCGCGCGCTTGCTCGGGCTCGTTCCCTGAGGCCACCGGGCTTCGAATCATGAACTCGACCCGCGTTCGGCGCCGCGATTTTTTGGCCTACGGTGCGCTCGGCTTGCCGCTCGCCTTTGCAGCCTTGCCGCTCTACGTGCATGTGCCGCGGCTGTATGCGGAACTGGGCTTGTCGCTGGCCACGATCGGGGTGGTGCTGTTGGCGGCGCGTATTGTCGATGCGGTGACCGACCCCTTGATCGGCTGGGCGATCGATCGCATGCCCGACCGTCGTCGATGGGTGGCCTTGGCGCTGCCCGTACTGGGGCTGGGCCTGTTTGTCCTGTTGGCTCCGCCTTCGGGCATCGGCGCGGCCGGCCTGCTGATTTTGCTGGTGATCGTGTCCCTCGGTTATTCAGTGGCGACGATTGCCTACAACGCCTGGGGGGCCGAGGTGGCGACCACTGCTGTGTCGCGTACGCAGTTCGTGGCCAGTCGTGAGGCGTTCGGATTGGTGGGCGTGGTGCTGGCGGCCGCCTTGCCTGCGCTGCTGGCGGGTGGGCAGGGCGAGGCGGTGGGCTTGGCGCGCTTGGGAATCGTCTTCTTGCCCCTGCTGGTGCTTCTCGGGGGCTGGACACTGTGGCGGTCGCCGCGTTCGGCAGGGGGCAGGCCGAGTCGGCGTCCCGTTCTGGCAGGCCTCGGTGCGGCGATGCGGGTGCCTGGCTTTGCGCATTTGCTGGCGGTGTTTGCCGTCAATGGCATTGCGGCGGCCGTGCCGTCGGCGACGGTGCTGTTCTTTGTCGCCGATGTGCTGGAGGCCTCGGCGCAGGCCGGTCTTTTCTTGGTGCTGTACTTCGTTGCAGCGGCGGTCAGTCTGCCGCTGTGGGTGGCCGTGTCGCGGTGTATCGGCAAGTCGCGCAGCTGGCTGGCGGGCATGGTGCTGGCGGTCGCGGTGTTTGGCTGGGCGGCGAACATTGCGGCGGGCGATGTGCTGGCCTACGGCGTGATCTGTGTGTTGTCCGGGGTCGCCTTGGGTGCGGACCTGAGCCTGCCGACATCTATCCTCGCTGACCTGCTTGCGCCCGTGAGGGGCGGGGAGGACACGGATGCGGCCTCGTCGGCGGTTGCCGCGCCGACGTCGTTGGCGGGCGCCTGCTTCGGCTGGTGGAACTTCGTCACCAAGGCCAATCTGGCGCTGGCGGCGGGGCTCGCGTTGCCCCTGCTGGCCGGGTTGGGGTATGCCCCCGGCGTGCGTACACCGGACGCACTGGCCGCGCTGTCGATCGTGTATGCGGTGTTGCCCGTGGTGCTCAAGCTCGGCGCGATCGTGCTGTTGTGGCGCTGGCACCTTCTTCTGGAAACCGCGTCCATCGCGCAGCAGACGACTGCGGCGCGGGCGCCCTGCGGAGTCTGTGAATCGTGAACAAAATCCTGGTCGTGTTTTTCGCCCTGTTCGGGCTGTGGGGGTGTGGTTCGGTGGAACTCGACAAATATCGCAACGAGACGCCCGTGCTCGACCTGCGCCAGTACTTCAACGGTACGCTCGAAGCGCACGGCATTTTTCAGGACCGTTCGGGCGAGGTGGTGAAACGCTTCACCGTCATCATCGATGCCCGTTGGCAGGGTGACGTCGGTACGCTGGACGAGCGCTTCACCTACTCTGACGGCAGCACGCAGCGCCGGGTGTGGACGATCACGCGCACCGGTGAGGGCCAGTACGTGGGCCGCGCCGACGATGTGGTGGGTGAGGCCCGTGGCGAGGAGGCGGGCAACGCGCTGCGCTGGCGCTATGTGTTGGCCTTGCCGGTGGATGGCAAGGTCTACAACGTCGACTTCGATGACTGGATGTTCCTGATGGACGACCGGGTGATGCTGAATCGTTCGGTGATGAGCAAGTGGGGCGTCCGCCTGGGCGAGGTCACGCTGTCGTTCTACAAGCGAGGCGGCTGATGGGTTTTCTGGGGGGCATCTTTCGTCCGCTCAATGCGCCCATTCGCGACTGGCAGGGCCGGCGGGTGTGGCTGGTGGGCGCGTCGACCGGGATCGGTGCCGCCCTTGCAACTGCGCTGGCCGTGCGGGGCGCGCGCGTGGCGCTGTCGGCCCGCAGCCGCGAGCGACTGGACGGTGTGGCTGCGCTGTGTGGCAGCGAAGCGGTGGTGGTGCCGATGGATGTCACCCGCCCACAGGATTTCGAGCGGGTGCGCGATACGCTGGTCGGCCTTTGGGGCGGGATCGATCTGGTCGTGCTCAATGCCGGCACCTATCGCCCGCTGCGGGCCTGGGAGCTGAGTCCTGACCTGATCCGGGATACGCTCGAGATCAACCTGCTGGGGACCATGGCGGGGGCTGCGGCGGTCATCCCGCAACTGCAGCAGCAAGCCGGTGGCGCGGTTGCGCTGGTCGGCAGCGTGGCGGGCTATGGCGGCTTGCCCAAGGCCGCGGTGTATGGGCCGAGCAAGGCGGCGCTGATCAACTTTGCCGAAACGCTGTACATGGACTTGGCGCCAAAAGGGCTGGGCGTGTTCCTGATCAACCCGGGCTTCGTTGCGACACCGCTGACTGCACAAAATGACTTTCACATGCCGGCCTTGATCTCGGCGGAGGAGGCTGCGCAACGCATCCTCGACGGCTTTGCCCGTGGCGATTTCGAGGTCCATTTCCCACGCCGCTTTACCTGGTGGCTGAAGCTGTTGCAATGCCTGCCGCGACGCCTTTACTTTCCCTTGGTTCGACGTGCGACGGGGTTGTGACCATGGCCGATATCGATCCTCGTTCTGCTGCGACCGAAGCGGCCATCACTGCGCTCGCGGCGTTTTACGAAGCTTTGTCACCATCCACGTTGGACGGACTTGGTGCGCTGTATGCCCGTGACACGCAGTTCAAGGACCCGTTCAACGAGGTGGTCGGCGTGACGGCGATTCGTCGCATCTTCGAGCACATGTTCGCCACCGTCGAGGCGCCGCGCTTTGTCGTCACTCATCGCATCGTGCAAGGCGAGCAGGCGATGCTGGGCTGGGATTTCCATCTGCGTCTGCGCGGGCGGGCCATTGTGGTGCGCGGTGTCAGTCATCTGCGGGTCGATGCCGAGGGGCGCGTCTGCGTGCATCGCGACTACTGGGACCCGGCCGAGGAGTTGTACGCGCACCTGCCGGTGCTGGGCGGGCTGATGCGCTTGCTGCGACGCAAGCTGTCGGCCGCCGGTCAAGTCTGATTCCGCCCTCCACTCTCCGCTCCCCACTTTCCACTCTCAGCGCCTTGAGCTGCGGGCTGTAAGACGGTTTTGTTGCGCCGCCATAAACCACCCCATGGGAAAACCCCGAATGCGGGGCGCAAGCCTAAAACGGCTGCGGGAGCGAGCGAATACTGCGCCGCAACATATTGATCTTTATCAAAAAACCGTGTTGCGAGCGTGTTTTTTGCTATGGCACCATCGATCGCGCATGACAAAACTACAACATGTAGGGGGTGGTCATGAAACGTGCCCGTCGCTTCGCGACTGCATCCGCCGCTGTCGGCCTTGCCTGGCCTGCGTTCGCGCAGGATTTGCCAGCACGCTACAACCTGCAGGCCCCGGTGACCGGCATCGCCGAGCAGATCAACGACATGCATACCTTGATGCTGGTGATCTGCCTGGTCATCTTTATCGGCGTGTTCGGCGTGATGTTCTGGGCGGTGTTCCACCATCGCAAGTCCAAGGGCGCTGTTGCCGCCCATTTCCATGAGAACACCGCGGTCGAGATTGCCTGGACCGTCATCCCCATCCTGATCCTGCTCGGCATGGCCTGGCCGGCGACCAAGACCGTGATCGAGATGAAGGACACCTCCAATCCCGACCTGACGATCAAGGCCACCGGCTATCAGTGGAAGTGGGGCTACGATTACCTGCAGGGCGAAGGCGAGGGCATCCGCTTCCTGTCCAGCCTGTCGACGCCGCGCGAGCAGATCGAGGGTGTTGCACCCAAGGGCGAGGCCTACCTGCTCGAGGTGGACAAACCGCTGGTGGTGCCGGTGGGCAAGAAGATTCGTGTGCTGCTGACTGCCAACGACGTCATCCACTCCTGGTGGGTGCCGGCCTTCGGCGTCAAGCAGGATGCCATCCCCGGCTTCATACGTGACACTTGGTTCCGCGCCGACAAGGAAGGCATCTACCGCGGCAACTGCGCCGAGCTGTGCGGCCGCGACCACGGCTTCATGCCCATCGAGGTGCATGTGCTGTCGGCGGAAAAGTACGCCGAGTGGGTGAAAGCACAGGTGCAGACACAGAAGACCGCAATGGTCGTCGAGTGAGGCATAGAGCAAAGCTTCGAGTAGGCCCGTATCGCTGCGTTGTTGCGTCGTCGTAGCTCGCTGTTCGACAGGAGGACCCCGCATGGCCGCCGTCACACATGATCAGCTCCAGGGGCATCATCCCGGCCCGACCGGCTTGATGCGCTGGATCACGACGACCAACCACAAAGACATCGGCACGATGTACATGATCTTCAGCTTCATCATGTTCCTGTCCGGGGGCGTGATGGCGCTGACGATCCGTGCCGAGCTGTTCCAGCCCGGCCTGCAGGTGGTGCAGCCGGAGTTCTTCAACCAGCTCACGACCATGCATGGCCTGGTGATGGTGTTCGGCGCCATCATGCCGGCCTTCGTCGGCTTCGCGAACTGGATGATCCCGCTGATGATCGGCGCCAGTGACATGGCCTTCGCGCGCATGAACAACTGGAGCTTCTGGTTGCTGCCGCCAGCGGCAATCCTGTTGCTGGGTTCGTTCTTCGTGCCGGGCGGGGCCACCGCCGCGGGGTGGACGCTGTATGCGCCGCTCTCGGTGCAGATGGGCATGGGCATGGATCTGGCCATCTTTGCCATCCACATCATGGGCATCAGCTCGATCATGGGCGCGATCAACATCGTCGTCACCGTGCTCAACATGCGCGCGCCCGGCATGACGCTGATGAAGATGCCCTTGTTCTGCTGGACCTGGCTGATCACCGCCTATCTGCTGATCGCGGTGATGCCGGTGCTGGCCGGTGCGGTGACGATGATCCTCACCGACCGCCACTTCGGCACCAGCTTCTTCAACGCCGCGGGCGGTGGCGACCCGGTGATGTACCAGCACATCTTCTGGTTCTTCGGCCACCCGGAGGTCTACATCATGATCCTCCCGGCCTTCGGCATCGTCAGCCAGATCATCCCGACCTTCGCCCGAAAGCCCCTGTTCGGCTATGCGTCCATGGTTTATGCGACGGCTTCGATCGCCATCCTGTCGTTTGCGGTGTGGGCGCACCACATGTTCGCCACCGGCATGCCGGCGGCGGGGCAACTGTTCTTCATGTACGCGACCATGTTGATCGCCGTGCCCACCGGGGTGAAGGTGTTCAACTGGGTGGCGACGATGTGGCGCGGCTCGATGACCTTCGAGACGCCGATGCTGTGGGCCACCGGCTTCATCTTCGTGTTCACCATGGGCGGCTTCACCGGCCTGATCTGCGCCATCGCGCCAATCGACATTCAGGTGCAGGACACCTATTACGTGGTGGCGCATTTCCATTACGTGCTGGTGGCCGGCTCCTTGTTTGCGCTGTTTGCCGGCGCTTACTACTGGCTGCCGAAATGGACGGGACACATGCCCAGCGAGGGCTTGGGCAAGCTGCACTTCTGGTGCTCGATCGTCTTCTTCAACATCACCTTTTTCCCGATGCACTTTCTCGGCCTGGCCGGCATGCCGCGCCGCATCCCGGACTATGCGCTGCAGTTCGCGGACTTCAACGCGATGGCCAGCGTTGGCGCCTTCGGCTTCGGGCTGTCGCAGCTGATCTTCCTGGTGGTGGTGATCAAGTGCGTGCGCGGTGGCAAGCGGGCGGCAGCGCAGTCGTGGGAAGGCGCGGAAGGGCTGGAATGGACGGTGCCCTCGCCCGCGCCCCATCACACCTTCGCAGAAGCGCCGACCGTGCGCTGAGGATTCGGCCATGACCCGCAGCGAAGACCGTAAAGCCGCCAACCGCCGTACCGGCCTGATGCTGGCCGCGGTGGCTTTCGCCTTCTTCGTATTCGTCATCCTCAAATACAAGGTGTTCGGACAATGAGCACGCACGCCAGTCGCCGCCTTGTCATCGAGAACCGCCGCCTGTTGTTCCGGCTGGCGGTGTCTGCGGTGGTGATGTTCGGCTTCGGCTTCCTGCTCGTGCCCTTCTACGAAAAGATCTGCGAAGTCACTGGCATCAACAACTTCCTGCGCCCCGAGGCGGAACAAGGCGCGCGTGCCGTCGCCAGCATCGCCAACACGCAGATCGACACCACGCGCCGCGTCGTGGTGCAGTTCGATGCCAACCTGCACGACCTGCCATGGCGCTTCCAGCCGCTGCAGCGTTCGATCGAAGTGCATCCGGGACAGCTGGTGCAGGTGGAGTACGAAGTCTCCAACACCCGTGACGTGCCCATTACCGGACAGGCCGTCCCCAGCTACGGCCCGCAATTGGCGGGGCGCTATTTCAACAAGATGGACTGCTTCTGCTTCCAGCAACAGACGCTCGCACCCGGGGAGCAGCGCACGATGCCGGTGGTGTTCGTCGTTGACCCGGCACTGCCGGAAGATGTCACCGTGATTACGCTGTCCTACACCTTCTTCGAACTGCCCGGGCGCAAGACCACTGCGGCTTCGGTCGAGACGCCGATAGAGGATGCGTCGTGAACGCCAAGGGTGCAGGCAGCCCGCGCCATGCAGGGTTCTGGCCGACGCTGCGGGCGGTGCTGTGGTCTTTCTTCGGTGTGCGCCGGCGGCAGGCCTATCTGGAGGACGCCGGCTCGCTCAACCCGCTGGCGGTGGTGTTGGCCGGCGTGCTGGCGGGTGCGGTCTTCGTCGTATTGATCGTGATTGCGGTGCAAGTGGTGCTCGCCTAGCGACACCGGACACGCTCGGCAAAAGGGGGAAGGTGTCATGAGTCACGCAACAGCCAGTCGCTCGTTCGACCATTATTTCGTTCCCGAACCTTCCCGGTTCCCCATCTTCGGCTCGATTGCGCTACTGCTGTTCGGTGCCGGCTCGGCGCTGTGGCTCAACGACGTGCCGTCCGGCCCGTGGCTGTTCTTTGCCGGCATCGCCATCCTCGTCTACATGTTGTTCGGCTGGTTCGGCCAGGTGGTGCGCGAATCCCAGACCGGCCAGTACGGACGGCGGGTGGATGTGTCCTTCCGCTGGTCGATGGGCTGGTTCATCTTTTCCGAGGTGATGTTCTTCGCCGCCTTTTTTGGTGCGCTGTTCTACGCCCGGGTGCTGGCGGTGCCCTGGCTGGCATCAGGCGACAACGAGGCACTGCTGTGGCAAGGCTTCACCAATGCCTGGCCGACCGCCGGACCCTATTTACAAAGCGGTGCCGACCCCTTTACGCCGATGGCGGCCTGGGGCATTCCTGCAATCAATACGCTGATCCTGATGACTTCGGGTGTCACCCTGACCTGGGCGCATTACGGCCTGCTGGCCAACCAGCGCGGACGGCTCAAGCTGGGCTTGCTGGCTACCATCGTGCTGGGCGCAATCTTCATCGCGCTGCAGGCCTATGAATACATGCACGCCTACGCCGACCTCAATTTGCGGCTCGACAGCGGCATCTACGGCTCGATCTTTTTCCTGCTCACCGGCTTTCACGGCCTGCATGTGACCATCGGCGCCATCATGCTGGTCGTGATGCTGTTCCGTGTGATGGCGGGGCATTTCACGCCGCAGCAGCACTTTGGCTTCGAAGCTGCCGCGTGGTACTGGCATTTCGTCGATGTGGTGTGGCTGATCCTGTTCGTGGTCATCTACTGGCTGTAAGCAGAGAGGCCCGCACCGTGTTGAAGCCCACCATCACGACACTCCTGCCCCTGATTGCCGGCGGGCTCGTGGTTGCGGCGATGGTTGAGCTGGGTCACTGGCAGGTGCGCCGCGCGCAGGAAAAAACGCAGTTGCAGGCCGTGCTGGACGCCACTGCGCAACGGCCGGCCGTGCGTGCAACGGCGATTGGTCGGTTGGGCGATGAGCGTGAATTGCCAGTCGGGCAACGACTCGACATCCGGGGCGAATGGTTGCCGGCGGCGACGGTTTTTCTCGACAACCGCACGCATGCCGGCCAGGCCGGTTACCACGTCCTCACCCCGTTGAAGCTGGCCGATGGTTCGGGCGTCGTTGTCGTTAATCGGGGCTGGGTGGCCGTGGGGCCGGATCGAGGCAGATTGCCCGTCGTGCCGGTCCACGCGGGGTGGGTGGAATTGGAGGCGCGGCTGCATCAGCCAGAGCCTTCACCCTTCACGCTGGCGCGCGCTGCCGAACGGACGAACGGCAAGGTCATGCAAGTGCTCGATCTGGCGCAGTGGGCAGGGCCGTCCGGATTGGGGCTGGCGATCTGCCCGCCAACGGAGGGGCGACAAAGCACGGCGGGGGATGCTGCGGGGCCGTGTATCGCGCCCTGGGTCGCGCTGCAGACCTCGCACTCGGCAGATGGATGGGTGCGTGACTGGCCCCTGCCCAAAGCCGGTATCGATCGCCACCGTGGCTATGCCTTCCAGTGGTATGCATTGGCAGCGCTGGCTGCCGTACTCACTGCCGGGTACGGCCGGCGCCTGATCTTGCGGAGGCCTGATGAGCACCGGAACCCTCGCTTCGCCCAACGCTGAATCGATTGCGCCGCTGCCGGTGGCCGCTCGCCGTCGTGCGCGGCGAACCTTGCTGGTGCTGGCTGTGGTGTGTGTGCTGCCGGTGGCTGCGTCCTACTTCATGTATTACGTCTGGCAGCCCCAAGGGCGGGTCAATCACGGCACCTTGCTCGAGCCCGTGCCGCTACCGGTCAGTCAGCTTGAGGGTGTCGTCGGCCAGCCTGCGCTCCGCCGGGCCGAGCTGGAGGGGCAGTGGACGCTGTTGGTCGCTGCGCCGTCCGCCTGTGATGCGACATGTGCCCGTGCGCTTTATGTGTCACGCCAGGCGCGCCTGGCCCAGGCCAAGGAGATGCAACGTGTTGGCCGGCTGTGGTTGGTGACGGATGGCGGTGATCCAGCGAGTGAACTGTTGCCTGGCCCGTCGTCCGCCGACGCCTTGCGTATTGCGCGTGCCGATGCCGCGTGGCAGGCCGTATTGCCGCAGTTGGCGCCCGGCGCGATCTATCTGGTCGATCCCTTGGGCAAGGTGATGATGCGCTTCGACGATCGTGTCGATGAAACCGCGGCCGCGCGTGCAATGACCAAGGACCTGCAGCGCCTGCTGAAATATTCCGCACTGGGACGGGGAGGGCGGTCGTGAGTCGTGGGCTGATCCTTTACCGACGCCTGGCGCTGAGTGCCTTGCTGCTCACGTTTGTTGTCGTCGTGTTCGGTGCGTATGTCCGCTTGGCGGACGCCGGCCTGGGCTGCCCGGATTGGCCGGGCTGCTACGGCAAGCTGACGCCGGCGCAGGCGGCGGACGTGATCCGCGACGCCTACGCGGCGGCGCCGGACGGCCCGGTCAGTCTGCCGAAGGCCTGGAAGGAGATGATCCATCGTTACCTGGCGGCCAGCCTCGGCCTGCTGATCATCGGCATTGCCGTGCTGGCCTGGCGTCTGCGAGACAGCCCGCGTGCCGCACCGGGCGTGGCACTGGCGCTGGTGGGCGTGGTGATCTTCCAGGGTTTGCTGGGCAAATGGACGGTGACCTTGCTGCTGAAGCCGGCCATCGTTACTGCCCACTTGCTGGGTGGCTTGACGACCCTGGCGCTACTGGCCTGGCTGAGCTTGCGCGCCTTCGGTGCCGGGCAGTCGCCTGTGGCAGCAGCCCATTCAGAGGGCGTCTCGCCCTGGTTGCAACGGGGTGCCCGGGGGGCTTTCGTGCTGCTGGCGGTGCAGATCGCGCTGGGGGGTTGGACCAGCACCAATTACGCCGCCTTGGCATGTACCGATTTCCCAACGTGTCATGGCAGCTTCGCCCCTGCGACGGACTATGCCAACGCCTTTCATATCGTGCGCGAGCTCGGCATGACGGCCGACGGTGAACTGCTGTCGAATGCGGCGCTGACCGCCATCCACTGGTCGCACCGGATCGGCGCGTTGGTCGCCGGCGTCGCGTTGTTCCTGCTCTGCTGGGGTCTGTGCCGGCGACGCGCCACGCTCGATGTCGGCTTTGCGTTGCTGGTGGCGTTGTTGCTGCAGTTGGCCTTGGGTGTTGCCAACGTGCTGCTGTCCTTGCCGTTGCCCCTGGCGGCCGCGCACAATGCGGGCGCGGCCTTGCTGGTGTGGGTGATGGTGTGGGTCAATGTTCGGTTGGGCGTGTCGGCCGCGTTGCCCAAGGCCGCGGTATGGCGGCGTTCGGGGACCGGATTGGCGATGGTGATTGAGGAGGGAAGACGATGAAGACATTCGCCCTTGACGCCACCCGCGTCAGCCGCCTGCGCGCCTTTTATGTGCTGACCAAGCCGCGGGTGAATACGCTGATCGTGTTCTGCGCGGTGATCGGTATGTTTCTCGCAGTGCCTGACGGCCTGCCGAATGCGCTGACGGTGTTTGCTGCGACGCTCGGTATCGCCTGCGTGGCGGGTGCGGCGGCGGCGATGAACTGTCTCATCGAGCAACAGATCGACGCCCGCATGACGCGTACCCGTGCCCGACCTTTGCCACGCGGCGAACTGTCGCCCACCGAAGTGCTGGTGTTTGCCGGGGTGCTGGGCGGAGTGGGCCTGACCGTGCTGCATCAGGCGGTCAACCCGCTGACAATGTGGCTCACGCTTGCGACTTTCGTCGGCTATGCCGTGGTGTACACGGTGCTGCTGAAGCCACGCACGCCGCAGAATATCGTGATCGGCGGTGCATCCGGTGCCATGCCGCCCGTGCTGGGCTGGGCGGCGGTATCGGGGGACGTCAGCGCCGATGCGCTGCTGCTGTTCCTGATCATCTTCGCGTGGACCCCGCCGCATTTCTGGGCATTGGCGCTGTATCGCACCGATGACTACGCGCGCGCTGGCCTGCCGATGTTGCCGGTCACGCATGGTTCAGCATTTACCCGGCTGTCGGTACTGCTTTACACCCTGATCCTGTTCGGCGTCACGCTGCTGCCATTTGCCACGCGCATGAGTGGTGCGCTGTACCTGGGTGTGGCGGTGGCGCTGGGCTTGCAGTTCATCCGCTATGCCTGGCGGCTATACCGTGACTACAGCGACGCCTTGGCGCGGCGCACTTTCCGCTACTCGATCGCTTATCTGTTTGGGTTGTTCGGTGCGCTGCTGGTCGATCATTATTTGCCTTGGTAGGGACGCACACGTAGCCCCAGAGCCAGCGTGCGACGCCTTGACGCAGGCGGTGTTTGCCCGCCTCGCAAGCGTCTATCATCGGGCGCTCATCGAATGAGTTGCATGAGGTGCCCGATGCTTTTCCGTGTTTCGTCTTTTACCCGTTTTGCTGGAGTGGTCGTGGCGGTGGTGTTGCTTGCCGCGTGTGCGCCGCCCGAGCCGGTCTTTCGCAGCACGGATATCACCGGTGCCGATTACGGAAAGACGCTGCAACTCGCCGACCATCACGGCCAGGCCCGTACGCTGGCCGACTTCAAGGGCAAGGTGGTCACCATTTTCTTTGGCTATACCCAGTGTCCGGACGTCTGCCCGACTGCACTGTCGGGGATGAGTGAAGTCATGCAGCAACTCGGACCGGATGGCGACAAGGTGCAGGTGCTGTTCGTCACCGTTGACCCCGAGCGCGACACGCCGGCGCTGCTGGCCGAATATGTCCCGGTGTTCGACAAGCGCTTCCTCGGCTTGTACGGCACGCCCGAAAAAATTGCCGAAGTGGCGAAGGAGTTCCGCGTGTTCTATCGCAAGAGCGGTGATCTGGAGGGGCACTACACCATCGATCACTCGGCCGGGACCTATGTGTTCGACCCGCAAGGTCGCCTCAGGCTGTACGTGAAGCATGCCGAGACGCCTGATGTGATTGCAGCGGATATCAAGGCGCTGCTGACAGGGAAGTAAACGCGAGAAGAGGGGTAGGGCAGTGTTGTTCGGGCTGCCCATGCAACGAAAAACGGCAACCCATTGGGCTGCCGTTTTTCGTTGTAACAAAGCTGCAGTCTTACACCACGGCTGCCAGCATGCCCCGCATCTTCTGCATTGCCTTGGCCTCGATCTGGCGAATCCGCTCTGCCGATACGCCGTATTCAGCCGCCAGTTCGTGCAGCGTGGCGCTGTCACCTTCGGTCAGCCAGCGGCGCTGCACGATGGCGCGGCTGCGGTCGTCGAGGCTGGCCAGGGCATTGCGCAGGCCGGTGTCCTGCATGTGGGCCAGTTGGGTTTGCGCCAGCACTTCCGACGGCTCGGCGTGGGGGTCGGGCAGGTAGGCGATGGGGGCGAAGCGCTCGTCATCGTCGTCGTTGCCGCCGTCGAGCGGAATGTCGCGACCACCGAGGCGGGTCTCCATTTCGACCACCTCTTCGGGTTTTACACCCAGTTGAGTGGCGATGGCGTCGACCTCGACCGGGTTCAGCGTGCCCGCGTCCTGCTTCATGCCGCGCAGGTTGAAGAACAACTTGCGCTGCGCCTTGGTGGTGGCGATCTTCACCAGGCGCCAGTTTTTCAGCACGTATTCGTGGATTTCGGCCTTGATCCAGTGCATCGCAAACGACACCAAGCGCACGCCGCGCGTTGGGTCGAAGCGCTTCACGGCCTTCATCAGACCGATGTTGCCTTCCTGAATCAGGTCGGCATGGGGCAAGCCGTAGCCGAGGTAGCCGCGCGCGATCGCGACGACGACGCGCAGGTGTGACATCACCAACTGACGCGCCGCATCGACATCTCCATCGTCGCGCAAGCGCGTCGCCAGTTCCACCTCCTGCTGTTCGCTCAGCATGGGCATGCGATTCACACTCTGGATGTACTGATCCAGACTGCCAGCGGCGGGAACCGGAAACGACAGGGCGTAAGACATAGGCGTGTGTCCTCCTTTTGCCCAAATATTAGCACTCGTGGCGTGAGAGTGCTAAGGGGGTGGGAGAGTTCCGATACGCAGGAGGGGGCGATTTCTTGATTTCGTGTGTGTCCATAGTCATGATCATGGTCATTTCGCCGATCAGGAGCCTACACATGCAAACCATTCAAGCCTCCGAGTTCAAGGCCCGATGCCTTGCGCTCATGGATCAGGTCGCCGCATCCGGTGAAATTCTCGTCGTCACCAAAAACGGCAAGCCTGTCGCTGAACTGCACCCCTATCAGGGCGGACGCACGGCATCGCCGTTCGGCTTGCACGTGGGAGTGCGCATTCATGGCGATGTGATATCGCCGGTTGCTGACGATGACTGGGAGGTGCTCAGGTGATCGTTCTCGACACGCACACCCTGATCTGGATGGACGCTGACGACGCGGTACTTGGCCCGCAAGCGAGATCATCGATCGCACAGCATTGGCATGCCGGGCAAGTCGGCGTCAGCGCGATCAGTTTCTGGGAGTCCGCGATGCTCGTGCAGAAAGGCCGCATTACCCTGCCGGTCAGCGTTGAAGCATGGCGAGCCGATCTGCTGGCCGCGGGGCTCGTCGAGATCCCGCTCGATGGCCGTGTGAGCGTGTTGGCTGCGGGTTTTGCGGACTTGCATCGCGATCCGGCAGACCGCTTCATTGCTGCGACTGCCATGGTGCGTGGCGCGTTGCTGCTGACGGCTGACGAAAAATTGCTGGCGTGGTCGTCGACGCTTCAGCGCTTGGATGCAAGGCTCTGAACGGGCGTGCCTGTTGCACTCATGCAACAGGATTCCCCCGAATGTGGCGTTTTAGCGCTGCCGGACTTGCAAGGGGGGCAGCAGGTTTGCAGAATCGCTCCAACTTCTCGCCAGAGAGGTGAGTAGGGCCAAGGCAGATGCCAAGGTCTCAACTTCATATTTGAGGAGAAACATATGCAGAAGAAACTGATCGCGCTGGCTGTTGCTGCCGTCGTCACCGCTCCGGCCTTCGCTCAGTCGAACGTGACCATCTACGGTCTGGTTGACATGGGCGTTGCTTACCGCAGCGACAACATTGTCAACGGCGTTGGCAGCAAGACCTCGATCGACTCTGGTATCGCCAACGGCAACCGTCTGGGCTTCCGTGGTACCGAAGACCTGGGTAACGGCCTGAAGGCTGGTTTCGTTCTGGAACAAGGCTTCTTCGTTGATCAGGGCACCGGTCGCGGTGATGGCGCGATGTCGCGTCAGTCGTACCTGTCGCTTGCTGGCGGCTTCGGTACCGTTCTGGCTGGTCGCGTTTATGCCTTCCAGGATAGCTTGAAGTTCGCGTTTGACCCGTTCGGTAACGGCACCGTGGGTCAAGTTGGCAACGTTTACGCTGGTGAAGTCCGCCTGAACAATACCGTTGCTTACGTTTCGCCTGACTTCTCGGGTTTCTCGGTCAAACTGGCTTACTCGACCGAAATCGGTGACAACCAGAGCGGTGGCAGCGGTGCATTCATGGGTTCGGGTCTTGGTACCACGAACGAAAACACTGCCAATGCTGGTGATGTGACCGTCTTCGCGATCAACCCGATGTACGTTAATGGCCCGCTGACTCTGGGTCTGAACTACCACGTTGCTGAAGCGCAAGACGTTCCCGCTGCTGCTGCTTGGGAACTGACCAACTACGATCTGGCAGCTGCCTACGACTTCGGTGTGGTCAAGGTGTCGGCCCTGTTCGGCAACCGTACCACTGACGCTGCTGGCGTCGAAGTTCGCGACCGTGACCAGTGGATGATCGGCCTGACCGCTCCTGTTGGCGCAAATGGCAAGGTTCTGGCTTCCTGGACCGAAGCTGAAGATGACCGCCTGGGTGGCGCAGAGGCTCGCCAGTGGGCACTGGGCTATACCCATGCTCTGTCGAAGCGTACGGGTCTGTACGCTGTCTATGCTGACATCAAGAATGACGATGGCAGCACTGGTCAGTCGCTGGGTGCTTCAGTTGGCGACGCCTCGAACGGTGGCGAAGGCTACCAGGAAGGCTTCCAGGTTGGTCTGCGTCACTCCTTCTAATCTGTC
>Ga0209066_10000497_pt1 | contig 57516 bp, 42 predicted proteins | sample All_14_2_FD_187198 | JGI IMG/M metagenome (GOLD analysis project Ga0209066, IMG submission 187198) | Freshwater microbial communities in response to fracking from Pennsylvania, USA - Allegheny Zone_MetaG_DW_15 (SPAdes) (version 2) ...
GGCTTTCGGGTGGGGATTGTGGTTCGATTCGGTCGGGCTGCGGAAAATCGGGGGTCGTGGCCATCGTTCGGCTCCTCAAAAGCGGTGCTTCTTCCACAACTCGCCGCTATCGCAGCCAGTTCCACCGTTCCTTTCATGGGCCAAATCCAAGGCGCTTGCCCTTTTCCAGCCACTACGATAGGGGCACCGCTCGCTTTTCGCCGGATGCGGGCGTGGCGGAACTGGTAGACGCAGCAGGTTTAGGTCCTGCCATCGCAAGATGTGGGGGTTCGAGTCCCTTCGCCCGCACCAGTCCGCGCGCCGGCGTCCGAGTCAGCTTTTTCCGCGCTAAAGGGCGCGAGACAGACATGGAAGTTGGATCAGGATGCAGATCGTCGAAACCACCAACGAGGGCCTGAAGCGCGCCTACACCGTCACCATCCCCGCTGCGGACATTGCCGCCCGGGTTGAAGGTGAGGTCAAGAAGATCGCGCCGCAGATCAAGATGCCCGGTTTCCGCCCCGGCAAGGTGCCCGCCAACCTCGTGCGCAAGATGCACGGCCCGCAGCTTCATCAGGAAGCGCTGCAGACCTCCATCCGCGAAGCGATGGACAAGCTGGTGGCTGACAACAAGCTGCGCCCCGCCATGCAGCCCGCCGTTTCGATGGGCGAAGGCTATGACGAAGGCAAGGACGCGCAGCTGACGGTTGAGCTTGAAGTTCTGCCGCAGATCGAAGCGCCTTCGCTCGATGGGCTGAAGCTGGAAAAGCTTACCGTTCCCGTGACCGACGCCGAAGTGGCCGAAGCGGTTGAGCGCATCGGGCAGGGCCAGAAGTCCTTCACCGACGCCAAGAAGGGCGCGAAGGCCAAGGACGGCGACCAGATCATCATCGACTTCCTCGGCAAGGTTGATGGCGTTGCCTTTGAAGGCGGCGCTGCTGAAGACACCCCGCTGGAACTCGGCGCGGGCCGCTTCATCCCCGGCTTCGAAGAGCAGCTGGTCGGCGTGAAGGCCGGTGACGAAACCGTCATCACCGTAACGTTCCCGGCAGATTATCCGGCTGAAAACCTCAAGGGCAAGGATGCTACCTTCGACATCACCGTCAAGGCGGTGAAGGTTGCTGGTGAATTCGAAGCCAATGACGAATTTGCCAAGATGCTCGGCCTTGAAAGCCTTGAGCAGCTGCAGGGCCTGCTGCGCGGCCAGCTTGAGCAGGAAACTGCCGGTCTGACCCGCACCCAGATGAAGCGCGCGCTGCTCGATCAGCTGGCCGCCGGGCATGACTTTGCCGTGCCGCCTTCGATGGTCGAAGCCGAATTCGAACAGATCTGGACCCAGCTTCAGCAGGAAGCCCAGAACGAAGAGAATCCGGAAGACGCGCTGAAGGAAATCGAAGCCGAGAAGGACGATTACCGCAAGATCGCCGAGCGCCGCGTGCGCCTCGGCCTGCTCCTGTCGGAAATCGGCCAAGCCAACGGCGTGCAGGTTTCGGCACAGGAAATGGAAATGCTGATCCGCCAGGCGGCGCAGCAGTACCGTGAACAGGATCGCCAGCGCTTCGTCGAATACGTGCGTTCGGAACCACTCGCCGCCGCCCAGCTGCGCGCGCCGCTTTATGAAGACAAGGTTGTCGATTTCCTGTTCGACAAGGCCGAAGTCACCGAGCGTGAAGTGACCAAGGAAGAGCTGCAGGCCGCGATCGAAGCTGAGGAAGGCGCTGCCGCCGAAGCCAAGCCCGCCGCAAAGAAGGCCGCGCCGAAGAAGAAAGCTGCTGCTGCCGCTACGGACGAAGCTCCGGCTGAAGACGCTGGTCCTGCTGCTGAAGCGGCTGAGGAAGCTCCGAAGAAGAAGGCTCCGGCCAAGAAGAAGGCTGCGACTGACGACGCACCGGCTGCTGAAGCCGCCGCTGAAGAAGCTGCGCCTGCTCCCAAGAAGAAGGCACCGGCCAAGAAGAAGGCCGAAGACTGATCTCCATATCGGATTGATCCGGCCTGACGGGGCTGGATATCGGACGGCCCGGCGTGTTTCGACACGCCGGGCCGTTGGCGTTTTCGGGCCAAAACTACGTAGCTGCGCGCCGTTTGAATGCGTATTTTGCTGGTGTTCCGGCCGATCCCTCGGCTTCCGATCATTTTCCCGATTCGCGCCCGAGTCGCATTGTGGGATCATCCTGCCGCAAGGAACCTCCTTGAGGGTGACTGCCATGCATACGGTACGCAACAGAGTGGCCTCGCGCCCACGTCCACCAAGCAAGCACGCAGGCGCCAAGGCAAAGACGCCAAAGACCCCGCAATCGCGCGGCAAGGATTCTGCATTCTTGCTGCGCGCGCCCCATCCGCCGGCATTTCCGGCACACCTCATCGTGCCGCCACCGCGCGGTGCGGTGATCTCTACCGTGCCTTGGCCTGAAACGCCCAAGCCGAAGGCCGCATCTGCACCGAAAAAGCCCCGAAAGGTCGCAAACACCCGGAAGACTGCGCCAAAGGGCGGCTCCCGGAAAAAGCCGCGGACGGCTGCTGCAAAGCAGGTCCGATCAGCCCCACCCCCGGCAACCGCCGCAAAGGACGCGCTCGCACCCATGACCACGATCGACCTGCTCGACCGCGCACTGGCGGTTCAGCCTGAGGCTGGTCCAAGCCAGCCCCCCTTATCCCCTGTCCCCTGCGGTGCCTCCCCGGACGCAGGGAACATCCCGCTGCCTCGTTCCCGTGCCCCCGCACCGGTGCGAGGCAGCGGCTTGATCGATGCGATTGGTGATTGGTTGCGCCATGTTGCCAACCGGCTAGGGCGCTGGCGCGGCAATCGGCGAAGCGCAGGTTCGGCGCGCGCTGCGTTAATCCACGCTGCTGCCCACCAACGCGCGCTGCAGTCGCAGTTCGAGGCGTTGGAAGCTTTGCGGGAATCCGCCCGCGCAGACGAAGCCGCATCGACATAGGTGCGACAGGCGGCCGAAAACCCTCTTCGGACAACGCTTCTAGCGCCCCTCAACACCTTTCTGTGACTACGGTTCCACGCAAATCCCCGGATTCGCGGTTAACGCCCTTGAACATCTGGTCGTGGCACGCGACATAGCGAGGTCTAACCAGATGAGGATTCCCATGCTCGACCTGTTCGGCGCTTCCGGCGCCAGTGTTTATGGTTCCCAGGGCAAGTTTAGCCACGATCCAGTGACCGGCGCGCTGATCCCGGTCGTGGTCGAGCAATCTAGCCGTGGCGAACGCAGCTTTGACATTTATTCGCGCCTGCTGCGCGAACGCATCATCTTTGTGACGGGCGAAGTCGAAGACCACATGGCTTCGGTGATCATCGCCCAGTTGCTGTTCCTCGAATCGGAAAACCCGTCGAAGGACATTTCAATGTACATCAACTCGCCCGGTGGCGTGGTGACGGCGGGTCTCGCGATCTACGACACCATGCAGTACATCCGCCCGCGCGTGTCCACGGTGTGCATCGGGCAGGCTGCGTCGATGGGTTCGTTCCTGCTCGCCGCTGGTGAGCCGGGCATGCGCATTGCGCTGCCGAATGCACGCATCATGGTGCATCAGCCTTCGGGCGGGGCGCGGGGTATGGCTTCGGACATCGAGATTCAGGCTCGTGAAATCCTGCGCATCCGCAAGCGCATGAATGATCTGTACGTCAAGTTCACCGGCCGCACTCTGGATGAAATCGAGAAGGCAATGGACCGCGACACGTTCCTCGAAGCCGAAGAGGCCTTGAAGTTCGGGCTCGTCGACAAGGTCTTCGAATCGCGTCCGGCCACCGATGCGACTGGTGAAGAAACAGGTTCGGGCGGCGCACCGACCTGATCGAATTCCTTCGGCGGCCAAAGTCTTAAGCCCTGCGAAAGGCTTTGGCCGGTAAGGACGTGATACACATTATCGAGTCCGGTTGATTAATGCCCTTGCGGTAGTAGGATAGCCGGACCCGCCTCTCGTGGAGGGGCGCCTGGGATGGACGAATGACCAAGCTTTCTGGATCGGATACCAAGAGCACCCTGTACTGCAGCTTCTGCGGGAAGTCGCAGCACGAAGTGCGCAAGCTCATTGCCGGGCCAACTGTGTTCATCTGCGATGAATGCGTTGAACTGTGCAACGACATCATCCGCGAAGAGACCAAGGCCGGTATCGCCGGGAAGAAGGACGGCGGCGTACCCACTCCGCGTGACATCTTCGAGACCTTGAACGACTATGTGATCGGCCAGGACCGCGCCAAGCGCGTGCTCTCGGTGGCGGTCCATAACCACTACAAGCGGCTGAAGCACAGCGGCAAGGGTGGCGAAGTCGAACTCTCGAAATCGAACATCCTGCTTGTCGGACCGACCGGTTGCGGCAAGACCCTGCTCGCGCAGACGCTCGCCAAAACCTTCGACGTGCCTTTCACGATGGCGGATGCCACTACATTGACCGAAGCCGGTTATGTGGGTGAGGACGTGGAAAACATCATCCTCAAGCTGCTGCAGGCCAGCGACTACAATGTCGAAAAGGCGCAGCACGGCATCGTCTACATCGACGAGATCGACAAGATCAGCCGCAAGGCCGAGAATCCTTCGATCACGCGCGATGTTTCGGGCGAAGGCGTGCAGCAGGCCCTGCTCAAGCTGATGGAAGGCACCACCGCATCGGTTCCGCCGCAGGGCGGACGCAAGCATCCGCAGCAGGAATTCCTGCAGGTGGACACCACGAACATCCTGTTCATCTGTGGTGGCGCGTTTGCGGGCCTCGACAAGATCATTTCGGATCGCCTCCAGAAGCGTTCCATCGGTTTCGGCGCGCACGTGGCCGATCCCGACAAGCGCAAGGTTGGCGAACTGCTGCAGAAGGCAGAACCGGAAGATCTCCTCAAGTTCGGCCTCATTCCCGAATTTGTCGGTCGTCTCCCGGTGATCGCAACGCTTGAAGACCTTGATATCGAAGCGCTGGTCAAGATCCTGAGCGAGCCGAAGAACGCGCTGGTAAAGCAGTACGCCAAGCTCTTCGAACTTGAAGACGTGACCCTGACCTTCACCGAAGACGCGCTCGAAGCTATCGCCAAGAAGGCCATCGCGCGCAAAACCGGCGCGCGCGGGCTGCGTTCGATTGTTGAAGGCCTGCTGCTCGACACCATGTTCGACGTGCCGACCGAAACTGACATCGCCGAAGTTGTCGTCGACAAGGACGTCGTCGAAGGGCGCAAGGACCCCGTCCGCGTCCACAAGGGCAAGGAAGAAGCGGCCTGAGGGTTGGCTGAAGCCGGATAGCAAAAAGGGCGGGGCCGCATGGCACCCGCCCTTTTTCTTTTTACCTTCTCCCCTCCCGCAAGCGGGAGGGGTTGGGGGTGGGTTTGCTACCCTCAGTCCGGCTCTTAGTTTGGCAGCGAAACTGCGTCCGTCACGTGGATCACGCCGTTCTTCTGCATCACATCGGCCTGCGTCACGTGCGCCATGCCGCCCTTTTCGTCGGTCAGCATCACCGTGCTGCCCATGAGCGAGGCGGTGAGTGTGCCACCGGCAACCGTGGTCAGTTTGGTGGTGCCGCCATCGGCCTTGATCTTGGCGACGAGGTCGGCCGCTGCAACCTTGCCTGCGACTACGTGATAGGTCAGCACTTTGGCCAAGGTGGCCTTGTTTTCAGGCTTCAGCAGCGTGTCCACCGTGCCGGCGGGCAGCTTGGCAAAGGCGGCGTTGGTCGGCGCGAACACGGTGAACGGACCGGCGCTGTTCAGCGTGTCAACCAGCCCGGCGGCCTTCACGGCGGCGACCAGAGTGGTATGATCAGCAGAGTTCACGGCGTTTTCAACGATGGTGCGCGTTGGGAGCATTTCTGCGCCGCCAACCTTCACGCCTTCATGATGGTTGGCCATTGCGGGCGAGACGAACACAGGTGCGGCAGTGGCTGCGGTGGCGACGAGGGCGGCGATCAGGAACTTGCGGGTCATGGGTAACTCCTTGCTGAAAACATGAGTTTGTCCGGCGCGAGGTAGAGGGCTGCCGGTCTGCCCGTCCAAACGACAAGGTGGGGTCGATGTTCCACTGAACCACATGACCATTGGTGCATGCTGTTGATTGCAAAGCGGAAACAAAAAGAAGGCGCGCTGCACGAATGCAGCGCGCCTAGCACAATGCGACTCCGGCTGAAGGGAACGAGATAGCCGGAAATCAGAGGGAGGAACCAGGGTAGAGGGGTAATTCAACCCCGGTTGGAACGTCTCCGGGGAGACAACTGAACCTGTGCGCCGGCGATGGCGACATGGCCCTTGGGGCTATGCCCGCAAGGTCAGGTCAGAACATCAGACCGAATGATCATGCAACAACACGCATTCGTGGCCGTCGATGGTCTCCACTTGCACAGTGGCGTGGCCGATGCCGAAATGGTGTTCAAGCTCGTGCGCAAGCTGGTGCAGAAAACTGTCGCCGGGGTGGCCGCCGGGCATGACGAGGTGGGCTGTCAGCGCCGTCTCTGTGGTGCTCATCGGCCAGATGTGCAGATCGTGGACCGCCTCAACGCCGTTCAGGCCGACAAGGAAATTCCGCACGCTGCTCTCGTCGATGCCAGTAGGGACGCCAAGCAGGCTCATCCGCAGTGAGTCCTTGAGCAGACCCCATGTACCCCACGCGATCACGCCAACGATCAGCAGGCTGGTGACCGGATCGATCCATGTCTGGCCGGTCAGCATAATCAGTAGCCCCGCCACGACCACGCCCGCTGAAACCCCGGCATCTGCTGCCATGTGCAGGTAAGCGCCACGAATGTTGATATCGTGGTCCCGCCCGCGCATGAACATCAGCGCGGTGGCGGTGTTGATGACGATGCCCACGGCGGCGACGATCATCACCGTTCCGCCGACCACCGGTTCGGGTTCAAACAGCCGCCGGATCGTCTCCACCAGAATCGCGCCCAGCGCGACCAGCAGGAACGCGGCATTGCCCAGTGCGGCAAGGATCGAACTGGACTTGAAGCCGTAGGTGAATCGCGCGGAGGGCGGACGCTTGGTCAGCACGCTGGCGATCCACGCGATGACGAGGCCCAGCACGTCCGAAAGATTATGTCCCGCGTCAGCCACCAGCGCCATTGAGCCGGAGATTACGCCATAGACCGCCTCTACCACCACGAAAGCGAGGTTCAGGCCGATCCCGATGGCAAATGCACGCCCGAAGCTGGCGGGGGCGTGGCTGTGGCCGTGCGCGTGACTGTGCGAATGGTTGTGATGGTCGGCAGACATGCGGCCTTCCTAACGCCTCGCGGGCATGTAGGAAACAAGTGTTGCGCCAGGGGGCCTGTAAGCCGGGTTCTGTAGCGCCGACGGTATCCCACGAGTGGACCGTATCGGCACTGGCAGCCATTCCTCTAGGCGGACCGTTGCCGGAACGCTCAAGCAATCAACCCGGACTGCTGGCCCGAAACAGGCCTGCCCCGAAAGGCGCGCAGTCCCTATTCGATCTTGCTCCAGGTGGGGTTTGCCTTGCCGCTTCCGTTGCCGGTCGCGCGGTGCGCTCTTACCGCACCCTTTCACCCTTGCTGTCCCTTGCGGGATTAGCGGTTTGCTCTCTGTGGCACTTTCCCTTGACCTTCAGCTTGCGCGTCAGGCCCGGCGGGCGTTACCCGCCACCCTTGTTTCGTGGAGCCCGGACTTTCCTCGGGATCTTGCGATCACGCGGCTGCCCGGCCCCCTGGCGAGCGGTCACCTAGCATGACCCAGATCGCGTTCCAACAGGAGTTCGAAAAGCAATGCCCCGATCTGTCCGTCTACCTCGCCATCGATCCGCTGCGGCCGCCAGCGTCGCTGAAACGCGCGCACCGCGGCTTTCTGGTCGGAGATGTCATAGCCAAAGCGTTCGAGCGCAAGGTAAAACGCGGCCTCGTTATCAAACAGCAGCCGGATCGACAGCTTGGGCGTGGGCAGGCATAGGCGGTGGCGGGCGATGAGTTCCCACGGGAACAGTTCGCCGGGGTCTTCCTTGCGGGCAGGCGCAATGTCGGAATGGCCGACGACATTGGCGCGTGGCACGTTGTGGCGCTTCACGATGTCTGCCAGCAGCGGCAGCAGGGCTTCGATCTGGGCATCGGGGAAGGGCCTGTAGCCGAATTCGTGCCCCGGATTGACCAGTTCGATGCCGACGCTGGCGGAGTTCACATCGGTGATTCCGCGCCATGATCCCCGGCCCGCGTGCCACGCCCGCTTGTCTTCATCGACAAGGCCGGTGACCGTCCCGTCCTCGTCGATGAGATAGTGCGCCGAGACTTCCGCCGCCGGATCGCACAGCCGTTCTAGTGCCGCCTGCGCGCTTTCCATGCCGGTGTAGTGCAGCACCACCATCGACACGGGACACTTGCGCTCGTTCCAGTTGGGCGATGGCACCTCGCGATGGACGAGCCAGCGCCGCATCGGTCAGGCGACCGGGAGGACCGCGCCGAGGACAAGGCTTTCTGCTGTCACGTGAACTTGCACTGCGCCGTTCACTGATGCGGCAAGCTGTTGGACCATCGCGGCAGGGGCCGTGCGGCTGGAGAGGTCGGCAGACGCCAGCGTGCCTTCCAACGCTTGCCCGATTGTTGGGTCGAACGCGACGCGCTGCCCTGCGGCGCGCACCACGATTTCGGCTACGCCATCACGCACTTCGGCACCGATATCCAGCGTGCCGCCACGCACCAGCGAATCAAGGCCGATCAGCGCGAGGTTGAGCAAAGTCTTGACCGCAGGCTTGGACAGGCTGTCGACACCGAACATCCAATTCACGGCAACGCGTCCGTTGTTGCCCGCCAAGGCATCGACCAGCGCCCGTGCTTCGGCCACCGGCACAGCTTCGCCAAAGCCGCCTGCCGCACCGAAGGCGAGGCGAAAGAACTTGAGTTTATCGGCAGAAGCCTTGGCGCTCTGTTCGAGCAGTTCCATGCAACGCTTGCGCATTTCTGGGTCTTTCTCGTCAGCGAGAAGTTCCAGACCGTTGGAAAGCGCGCCCACGGGGCTGAGCAGATCGTGGCAGAGGCGCGAGCAGAGCAGGCTGGCAAGATCGAGGGCAGATGCGGGCATGTTCAGGTTTCGCGCCTTTTTCCTGAAGGGGGTTTACACAGTTTACACTGTCCGGAGAAAGTAATCTGGCCAGAGAAACTTCGCCGACCCCCGTTTGTGCCCATGCAAAGTGACCGCCGGGGCGGCCTTGGTGCAGGGGAAGGGCGGCTTGGTGCTCATCAGTCAACCTATGCCTTAGCCTTGCACGACGCAGTAGGAAAGCGGTTCAAACCCATCTGCCCCATCGCGCCAACAGGTAATCGCGTCAGCGCCGTCGTTTGTGGCAGCCACGATCACCCAAACCCGCCCATCACGCGCGGCGCTCGCCTCGTCGGTGGCAGAGGGCCGGGCAAGGCCGTTGGGGTGCGAGTGGAAATAGCCGATGACTTGCGCGCCCGAGCCATCGCGTGCCGCGCGGTGCGCGGCGATGAGGGCTGCAGGGTCGATCTCGAAGTGGCGCGCGGGATCCGGAGCGACGTTTGTCGTCGGGACGGCCACTTCGATGCGCGAGGCGGAGCCGAGGAGAAGGCCGCAGGCTTCGTGCGGTGCGGCGCGGTGTGCCGCAGCGAGCATGATGGCGTGGGCGGGTTGGCTGATGGTCAGGGCCATGCTGCCGGTTTGGCTGCTTGGCGTGGCGCTGGCAAGGCATCGCCGTCTCTCCATTGCAATCCAATATGGTAACTTCCCTGCTTGCCCGGAGGCCGAGGTGCGGGCATCGTGAGCCGAGAGGGGATGACTATGCGCACTAAATTGGGACTTTTGACCGGCCTTTCGTCGATGCTCGCAGCTACCGGCATGGTTGGGGTTGCAGCGTTTGTTCTGGTGGCTCCGGCCCATTCACAGAGCTTCGGCGACGTGCTCGGTTCAGCCAAGAAAGTTGCGCAGGCTGCAACGGTCTCGGACGCGCAGATCGTGTCCTATTTCTCGCAGATGTCGGTCGAGATGGACCGGCAGAACACGATTCCCCCGGCCAAGAACCCCTATGCGGTTCGCCTTGCCAAACTGACCACCGGGTTGGCGAGCTATGATGGGCTGAACCTCAATATCAAGGCCTACCTTGCCAATGATGTGAATGCCTTTGCGATGGGTGATGGCACGGTACGGGTCTATTCCGGGCTGATGGACAAGATGACCGACGATGAAGTGCGTTGCGTGATCGGCCATGAAATTGGGCATGTGAAGCTCGAACACGGCAAGAAGCGGATGAAGATGGCGCTGCAAAAGGACGCGGCGTTGAGCGTGGCCGGCACAGCCAGCGGCGGCGTGCGCAAACTTGCCAGTTCGGAACTGGGCGGGCTGATCGGGAATGTGCTGACGGCTCAACATTCTCAGGCGGCCGAAACAGCAGCCGATGATTACGCGCTGACCTTCATGGCCGCCAAGAGCTACCCGCAACCAGCCTGCGCGACCGCGATGGACAAACTGGCGGCACTGGGTGGCGGTGGCGGGATTGGACTGCTCAAAACGCATCCCGATCCTGCCCAGCGGGCGAAGCGGATGCGTGCGAAGATCAAGTGAGGTTGAGGGGTGGGCTTCGGCACGCTTCAATAGCGAACTTTACTATTTTTCGTTATTTCTGGTAGGGAGTTTTGCTCTACAGGAGTTTTGCCATGAATGTGAGCCTGACACCCGAACTGGAATCACTGATCCATCGGAAGGTCAGCAACGGACGCTACACATCGGCCAGTGAAGTTGTGCGCGAGGCGCTGCGGTTGATGGAAGAGCGCGATCAGGTGCAGGAACTGCACAAGGCGTCCATGCGTGAAAAGATTGCCGCCGGGATGGAATCGTTGCGCGCCGGGCAGGGCAGTGACGGTGAGGCGTTTATGGCAAAGATTGACGCTGATCTGGCCGCAATCGAGCACCGCGACCGATAGTTGCCGACAGCTATGTGCTTTCGCCTGAGGCGGAGCGGGACATCGTGCAAATCCGCGACTATTGCCTGGAAGAAGCCGGGGTGCAGATGGCGCGCCATGTGATGGGAAAACTCTCAAAGGCGCTGCGTTTTCTGGCGTCCACACCGGGTTCAGGACATCGTCGTGATGACCTGACCGACGAAGATGTGCGGTTCTGGCCGGTGTTTTCGTACTTGATTGTTTATACGCCGACGATGCGCCCCATCGGCATTGCCCGTGTCCTACATGCAGCGCGCGATTTGGAGGCTTTGTTGAGAAAGTCGGCGCAGCGCATGTAAGGGTGTGTTTGGTTTTTTGGGACAGATTCACAAAGTGGGTATGATCTCCTTGTAAATCAGAGGACTTGCGAATGAGTAACGACGAGATGCGGGAACTTCTCGCGCTCCATATAAAGTTGCTTGAAAAGTCCATTGCGTATTGAGAATCTCTACAAGAACTGCGCGCCAACACCAGTATTATCGGGGAGTATAGCGCGACCTTATTTTTAGGCGGGGAGCGCGCAACAGCAATTAATCAGCGCGGTTGGGATGTCCTTGGTGCAGACGGTCTACGTTATGCCGTAAAGACTTATACATCCCGGACACGTACAATGAAATTCAAGGCTAGCACGCTGGAGTTGGCTGACCGCGCGTTGATTTATCGACTGTCGTGCGTTGACGGTAGAATCCAATTGTCGCTGATGGGTATGCCGACCGTTGACGATATCAAGCAAAGTCCAATGCGATTAGATAGCGGTTCGAACTACTTTTTTTGGCCGCTACCGAGAGACGGCGAAACGGCCACATCTTTGATGCCGGTGGTTCCCCGGTCTTGTCTGTCACACACGAACGCCCCATATCCCGTGCATAATGGGGGGATCTGACAACATAATTTCCGGAGTGATCCCGCCCGGCGGGTTGCGGCTTGACAAGGCGGTGGCCGAGGCGAGCGGGCTTTCGCGTGAGCGGGTGAAGGCTTTGCTGGGTGAGGGGCGCGTTGCCATTGGTGGCGTGCGTGCGGCGAATGCCTCGGCGAAGCCGCCTGCGGGCGTTGCGTTTACAATTTCCATTCCTGAGGCCGCGCCGTCTTATGCAGTGGCGCAGGATATTCCGCTGGTGGTCGTCTATGAGGATGAGGCGTTGATCGTGGTGGACAAGCCTGCGGGAATGGTGGTGCATCCGGCGGCGGGCAATGCGGATGGGACTTTGGTCAACGCGCTGCTGCACCATTGCCGGGGGCAGCTATCGGGCATTGGCGGGGTGGCGCGGCCGGGGATCGTGCATCGGATCGACAAGGACACGTCCGGGCTGCTGATCGTGGCCAAGACCGATGTGGCGCATGAGGGGCTGGCCAAGCAGTTTGCGGACCATTCGATCGTGCGCGCTTACAAGTGCGTGACGGCCGGGTTGCCGGTGCCAGTGGCAGGCACGGTGCGCGGGGCGATTGCGCGGTCCAGCCATGATCGCAAGAAGATGGCACTGGTTGAAGATGGGCGCGGCAAGCATGCGGTGACGCATTACCGGACGTTGGCAGCGCTTGAGGGTGCGGCGTTGGTGGAGTGTCGGCTTGAGACGGGGAGAACCCACCAGGTCCGTGTTCACCTTGCGTCAATTGGCCATCCACTACTGGGTGATCCAGTTTATGGACGGACACCTTCAAAGCTACGGCCGCTGCTGGGGCGGCTGGGATTTCAGCGGCAGGCGCTGCACGCGGCGGAATTGGGGTTTATTCACCCCGTCAGCGGCGATGCGCACCACTTCACCAGCACGACGCCCGTCGATATGCGGGAACTCATCGTCGAACTGTGCGCTGAAGGTCAGGATGCAAAGATTAAGGCTCTGCTGTAATAGCGGATGTTTGAAGACAGGTTCTGGAGTCGGCCCTAATATCTCTAAGCGACTCCGCACAGTGTGGTCCCGCCGTCGGTCGCCCATCAGGGGGCCGATCATTGGGAGCCGACGCAAGGAAAGGACGTGTTCAGGTGAGTGAGGGAAGCAAGAAGGTTAGCGTACCTGCCTTGGGCGGGGAACCCAGCCTTAACCGCTATTTGTCGGAAATCCGCAAGTTCCCCGTGCTGACGGCTGAGCAGGAATACATGCTCGCCAAGCGCTTTCAGGAACATCAGGATCCCGAAGCTGCCGCGCAACTGGTGACGAGCCATCTGCGGCTCGTGGCCAAGATCGCGATGGGCTATCGCGGGTATGGCCTGCCGGTGAGTGAGCTGATTTCCGAAGGCAATATCGGCCTGATGCAGGGCGTAAAGAAGTTTGAGCCGGATCGCGGTTTCCGTCTGGCCACTTACGCCATGTGGTGGATCAAGGCTTCGATGCAGGAGTTTATCCTTCGCAGCTGGTCGCTTGTGAAAATGGGCACGACCGCAGCGCAAAAGAAGCTGTTCTTCAACCTGCGCCGCATGAAGAAGAACCTTGAGGCGTTCGAGGATTCGGACCTTCATCCCGATGACGTGAAAAAGATCGCGACTGACTTGGGCGTGCCCGAACAGGAAGTGATCAACATGAACCGGCGCATGATGATGGGCGGCGATGCTTCGCTCAACGTCTCCATGCGCGAAGATGGCGAGGGTTCTTGGCAGGACTGGCTGACCGATGATCGTCCTTTGCAGGACGAGACCGTGGCCGATGCTGAGGAAGCGAGTTATCGCCATCAACTGCTGGTCGAGGCGATGGACAGCCTGAACGAGCGCGAGCGGCACATTCTGACCGACCGCCGTCTCGTTGACGATCCCAAGACGCTGGAAGAACTTTCGCAGGTTTACAGTGTCAGCCGTGAACGCGTGCGCCAGATCGAAGTTCGGGCGTTTGAAAAGTTGCAGAAGGCGATTCAGCGGATTGCGGTGGAGCGCAAGCTGCTGCCAGCGTGACCATGCGAAGCTAAAACCAAACTGGATCAGATTGCAACGGTCGGGCGCAAGTCCGGCCGTTGCTGCGTTTGCTGTAGTCGCAGCGGAAGCCGTGCGAGAAGGCGGGTGTGCTGTGTCACATTATCGGGCGTTTGCGGATGCTAAGGGATTAGCCGAAGCGATGCGTCAAAGCGTACGCTTCAGCTCGGTGCCAAAAAGGTTAACATACGTTGACTCCAAATTGGCGCTGAGGCAGGTAGCAACCATAACAAAAACAATTTCGGGTCGCACAAGGAAGTTTCGAAGGCGGTATGCATTTGCCGCCGGGAAAGCGTATTCCAGGGGGCACGGAATTGAAGAAGCCTTTGTTCGCCACGGTTGCTGGCGTCGCTGCTATTGGTATCTCTGCAACTGCTGCCCAAGCGCAGCAGGCTGTGCAGACCAGAGATCAGCTTGATCTGCCAGTCAGCAAGCCCGAGACGCCCCAAGCCACTGCGACAGTGCGATCCGAGGGCGTAGAGCCGGGGCCATGCCCGCTAGCCACCAGCGATATTCGCACAACGATCACCAGCGTAGAGATTACCGCGCCCGGTGGCGTCCCGCTTTCTGGCGAGATCATGCAACTGTTGGGCGGCATCAGCCCGGCAGGCGGCGAACAGCCGATTCGGCAGGTCTGCGATCTGCGTGACGAAGTTCAGGCCCGCCTGCGCGCCGCGCGCTATGTTGCCAGCGTGCAGGTGCCGCAGCAGCGGATCGATTCGGGCGTGCTCAAGCTTGAGGTCGTGTCCGGGCGAATCGTGGAGATGCGCGTGCGCGGCGATGTCGGGCCGTATGAAGCGCTCCTGCAGCGGCGGATCGAGCGGCTTAAGGACCTTGACCCGCTGAACGAAGCGGAAGCCGAGCGCATTCTTTTGCTGGCCAACGACATTCCGGGTTTGTCAGTCGAATTGGCGCTAAGCCCGGCGAGTGGCCGTCCCGGCGATCTCATCGGTGAACTTTCGGTCTCGTTCCGGTCATTCTCTTTGCTGGCCAATCTGCAGAACTACAATGCCGATTTCCTCGGTCGCGAAACTGGGCTGGTCCATGCCGAATTCTACGGCCTGACCGGACAGGGCGACATCACGACGTTGACCGGCCAGAGCACGTTTGATTTCAAGGAGCAGCGCATCGCAGCGCTGCGCCATTCCATGATTCTGAACAGCGCGGGGACCACGATGGACCTGCGCGCGACCATCGCCGAAGCACGGCCAGACTTGCTTTCGCTTGACCAGCGCACCGTTTCGCTCGTTGGCGGACTGGCGTTTTCGCACCCATTGGTGCGCACCGTGACCGACCGCGTGAAGCTGACCGGCGGGTTTGAATATTCGCAGCAACGTTCGCGCTTTTTCCAGCCGGGCCTGCCTTCCAGCCCGCTTTCGCGTGACCGTATTTCCACACTTTTTCTGCGCCTTGATGGTTCGAGGGCCAAATTGAGCGTGGCAGGCGAGCAGATCGCCGGCGTTTCAAGTTCGCTCGAACTGCGCCGCGGCATTGACGTGTTCGGGGCATCCCGCGACAACATCCCTGTAGGCGGCTTCGGGATTTCCCGTACCGATGGCAGCGCGCTGGCTACTGTTGTGCGCGGCAGCATCGAAGGATTCTACAAGGCCGGGCCGGTGTTCGAGCTGTCGGGCAAGGTCAATGGCCAGTGGGCCAACCGCGCGCTGCTGAACTACGACACTTACGCCATCGGCAACTTTACCATTGGTCGAGGCTACGATCCGGGTGCGAACACCGGGGATCGTGCTGTCGGTTTCGTGATCGAGCCGCGCCTGAACTTCAAGCTCGACGAGAAGGTGAAGGGGCAGGTCTACGGCTTTTATGAAGGCGTAAAGCTGTGGAACATCGGACCTAACGCGTCCGAGAAGGAGCGCTATATCGCCTCGCTTGGCGGTGGTGCGCGCCTGTCGTTGGCGCAGGCGATCCGCCTTGATGTCACTTATACCCATGCGCTGGATAAACCGCTGCTGACCGGCGCCTTCGCAAAGCGTCCCGAAGATCGGGTGCTTGTGTCGCTGACGTTCCAGTTCGTTCCATTCAGCCTGTGATAGTCCGGGGAGTTAAATCGATGAACAACGCCATCAACGGCAAGCGTCGTGCCCTCCGCCTCGGCACCGGCATCGCAACCTGCATTTCCTCTGTTTTCCTTGCGCATACGGCATTCGGGCAAGCGCTGCCGGAACTGGCCAATGCCGGCGGAGCGAACGTCAGCACAGTTGGTAACACCCTGACGGTGGATGCGCTGGCAGCCAACCGGGTCATAAACTGGAATACCTTCTCGGTTGATGCTGGGAACACGGTGAACTTCGTCTCGACGGCTGCGGCGGTGACCGACGCTACGCCGATTACGGTCGTTAACCGCGTGATCGGCATGGACGTATCGGGCACGCAGACTTTCTTCCCGTCCTATATCAATGGGGCGGTCAACGCCTCAAACGGCGGCAACAACAACATCTCTGTGTGGCTGATCAACCCGTCGGGAATTACTTTCGGTCCGACCGGGGCGTTCAGCGGCGGCAGCCTTGTGGTGTCTTCGCTTGATTTCATCGGAGCCGAAGATGGCAGCGATGCTTTCAGCGGCACTTCAGTCAGGCTCCAGCGCAAGACTTTGGGGCTGGGTGAGGCACTCGGCCTCAAAAATGACGTTGATGGCAACCCGTTGACCGCAATGGAAATAAAGCTTGTTCCCGGCGCGGGGACGATTGCTACCGAAGGCTCGCTCGTCCTGCTGGGTGAGCAAATCAACATCGGCAAGGACGTTGACGCCAATGGCGAAGTGCTGATTGTCGCGGCAAGCGATGTCAGCTTCACGCCAACGACCGGTAGCCCGATCAGCTTCAACATTCTGGCTGGCACCGAAATGGGCGGCGTGCAGGTGCTTGGCACCGGCGAGGTCAACGGGCGCAACATCGTGGTTGCGGCATCGAACGCGACGAACACGCTGAGCACACTGTTGCAGGTAGATACCGGCGGCAGGCTGATTGCGTCTGCCGACAACGGCGGTGTTACGCTGACCACGTCCTCCGATCCGATCAATGCCCTTGATCCGGTGGCTGCTGCGAATATCGACAGTCAGGGGCTGCTTTCGGCCACGGGCCTTAATGGCGGCGTTAGTGTCCGGTCCAACGCCAGCGCCACAGCAGCGCGTATCACCGCTACGGGTGATGTGCTGGTGCGCTCGGGCACAGGTGCAACGGATACTGTTGCAGTCGGTACGATACAGACCGATGGCGGTATCGATGTGGCAGCGACCGGTAACCTGACGCTGGGCATCGCCGGAACCGAGACGATTCTTGCAGGAGGCACGATCGATCTGGAATCGACCGGCGCAGCCATCAATTCTACCGCGACAGACGTGACGATCCGTTCCAACCGGATGGATGCTGGCACCGCCGCGCTGGTGATCAACGCGGCGAACGCCATCGCCCTTGGCAACGCGACTCTTGCTGGCGGCGCAACGCGCACGGCAGCCGTCACGGTGGACTCGGATACCGGCTCCGTCGAGATTGGTGGGGCCAGCGCTTCAAAATTCACCGGCACAGCTGCCACGACGTTCACGGCAAATGACACGGTCAATGGCGGGAACAGTACGGCTGCGGCTGGCAACGCGGTTTCGATCACAGCGGCAGGTGGCATTACGCTGACGACTGCGCGGGCTATCGGCACCGATCAGGATTTGCGCCTGACGACCGGCGGCGCAGTACTGGCTGATGTGCTTTCGGCAGAGCGGACCGTCGTAATCGGCAGTTCCGGTGCGCCGGTTTCCAGCCTGACGGTCAACACCGATCTGACCGCGACCACGGGCAACATCACTGCCTTCGCCGATGTGATGTCAATTGCAGCGGCAACAGCAGGCACGAACGTAACGCTTCGTTCGGATGGCGCAATTGCGGTGACCGGCAAGGTGGAGGCGGGCAACACGCTTCTCGCTAATGGCATCACCACGGCCTACGCTGCATCGTTCACGGCGGGCACGGCGCAGGCCAACACCGGTTCGGTCACTGTAACCGCCGACGCTATTGATGTCGGCGCTCTGCGGGCAGGCACAACCGGTTCGCTTCAGGGCAAGACCAACATCGCGCTTGGATCAGGCCTGCTTGGCGGAAACCTGACCGTCGAAACCGATCTCGACAATGCTGCGGGTGATATTGCGCTGGGCGCGAGCGGCGCGAGCAGCATTGTTTCCGACGGGCGCATCACCGTGACGTCAACCTTCGGCGCGGTTAATCGGGGCACTGGGTCAACGTCGCTGACGCTGCGTTCAAATGCCGACGGTGTCGGGACGGATGCACTTTCGGTCACGGCGAACAACGCGGTTGCGCTGGGCAATGCGCGGCTTGATGGTGGTACGCTCCCATCGGCTGCGGTAACGGTTACTTCAACCACCAGTGATGTGACGCTGGGCACGGCCAATGCGACCAAGTTTACAGGGTCGGCGCTGGCTGGAACCTTTACGTCCACGGGCACGATCACCGCCGACAACTCTACCGTCGGCGCTGGCAACGCCATACAGATTGACGCGGCCAATATTGCGCTGGCCACGGCGAAGACCAATGGCACCGATCAGGACATTCGGCTGATCACGACCGGCGCGGTTGATGCTGCGGCGATCAATGCGTCACGCAATATCGTGATCTCGACCTTGGGCAACCCCGCGAGCAGGATTGGCTCGGGTTCGCTCAAGCCAATCCTTACGGCAACTGCCGGTTCCATCAGCGCCTTCGCCGGGGCGATGACGCTGGACAAGGCTACTGCTGCAACATCAATTTCGCTGCGGTCCGATGGCGCAATAAGCGCAGATGGCGCCGTTGAGGCTGGTACAAGTCTGACGGTTTCGGGTGTGACTGGCACTCATGCGGCAGCCTTTACCGCAGGCACTGCCGAGGCAACAGCGGGCGCCGTGAGCCTTGAGGCTCTCGCCATTGACGTTGGCACGGTGAACTCGGGCACCAGCGCATTGCTGGACGCGACGGTTGCTGGCGGCACGATCAGTGTGGGCAAGGTTGATGCCGGAACGAGCTATTCCGCGTTGGCCGATGGCGACATCACGCTTGGCCGCGCTGGCGCCAAGACGCAGACAGCGGGCGATGCAGTTACCATCGACAGCACGACCGGTTCGATCATTGAAGGCACCACGGGCGTCACGCTGACGTCGAATGATGACAATGCTGGTGCCGAACTCCTGACGCTGGATGCGGGCGACGCAATCTCGCTGGCCAATGCTATACTGAACGGCGGCACCACGCAGTCTTCGGACATTTCGCTGACTTCGGTCAACGGGACGGCGATTGATGAGGCCTTTTCGGCAGACTTCACGGCCACCACCCCAGGCGCTGTTCAGGCGAATAGGTTGACGGCGGGCGGCAACGTCACCGTCAAGGGTGTGGGTGCTGGCTATGCTGCATCGCTTGCAGCGATTGGTGGGACCGCTGGATCTGCGATCAATGCCGGAAGCGCGATCAGCGTGAAGGCAGGCGCGATCAACGTAGCCTCGGCAACGTCTGGCACCAGCACCACGCTTGACGCGCTAACCACGGGCGGCACGATTGCCGTCGGCTCGGTTGATGCGGGTACGGACTACAGTGCGCTGGCGACAGGCAACATCACGATTGGCCGCGTGGGTGCCAAGACGCAGACGGCGGGTGGCGCGGTTACCATCGACAGCGCGAGCGGTTCGATCATCGAAGGCACTACGGCGGTCATCGTCACTTCGAACGACGACAATGCCGGTGGCGAACTGCTGACGCTGGATGCGGGCAATGCGATTTCGCTGGCCAATGCTACGCTGAACGGTGGCACCACGCAGTCGTCTGACATTTCGCTGACGTCAGTCAACGGCACGGCGATTGATGAGGCGTTTTCGGCAGACTTCATGGCCGATGCGGGGGGCTTGTTCACGGCTAACCTCGTCGATGCCAATGGCAACGCGGCGATCATGGCAGGCTCGGTTGCGGCCAAGGTGGTTGATGCCACAGGCGATATCACGGTCACCAGTGCGGGCGCTGTCCAGGCGAACACGCTGACGGCGGGCGGCAACGTTACCGTCAAGGGCGTTGGCGCTGGATATGCGGCTTCGCTGGCCGCCATCGGTGGCACAAACGGCGCGACCATTACTGCCACGACTGGCGCGATTGGCGTGAAGGCTGGCGCGATCAACGTGGCCTCTGCAGCCTCGGGCACAAGCACGACGCTTGATGCCTTGACCGCAGGCGGAACGATTGACGTTGGTGAGGTTGATGCGGGTACGAACTATTCGGCGCTGGCCGATGGTGACATCATGCTTGGTCAGGCGACCCGCAAGACGCAGACGGCGGGCGACGCAGTCACGATTGACAGCGCAACAGGCTCGATCATCGAAGGCACGTCAGGTGTCATCCTGACATCGAATAACGACAACGCCGGTGCAGAACTGCTGACGCTGGATGCGGGCGATGCAATCTCGCTGGCCAGTGCCACACTGAATGGTGGCACCACGCAATCGTCGGACATCTCGCTGACCTCGGCCAATGGCACGACCATTGATGAGGCCTTTGCGGCGAACTTCGGCAGCATGGCGGGTGGCGCGTTCACGGCGGATCTGGTCGACACGGCCGTCAATGCCTCGATCACGGCAGGATCGGTTGCGGCCAAGGTGGTTGACGCCACCGGTGACATCACGGTCACCAGCGCGGGCGCGGTTCAGGCGAATACGCTGACGGCTGGCGGCAACGTGACCGTCAAGGGCGTTGGTGCTGGATACGCCGCATCGCTGGCGGCCATCGGCGGAACGACCGGTGCTGCGATCACCACCACAACCGGCGCGATCAGCGTGAAGGCCGGCGCCATCAATGTTGCATCGGCGACTTCTGGCACCAGCACCACGCTTGACGCGGTCACCACGGGCGGCACGATTGCCGTCGGTGCGGTTGATGCGGGCACGGACTATAGTGCGCTGGCGACAGGCGACATAACGCTGGGCCGTGGCGGTGCCCCGACACAGACCGCAAGCGGTGCTATTACCATCGACAGCACGAATGGCTCGATCAGCGAGGGTGCGAACGGCGTAACGCTGACGTCGAATGATGACGATACCGGTGCGGAATTGCTGACGCTTGACGCGGGCAATGCGATCTCGCTGGCCAATGCTACGCTGAACGGTGGCACCACGCAGTCGTCTGACATTTCGCTGACGTCAGTCAACGGCACGGCGATTGATCAGGCACTTTCGGCAGACTTCACGGCCGATGCGGGGGGCTTGTTTGCGGCTAACCGCGTCGATGCCAATGGCAACGCGGCGATCACCGCAGGTTCGGTTGCGGCCAAGGTGGTTGATGCCACCGGTGACATCACGGTCACCAGCGCAGGCGCGGTTCAGGCGAACACGCTGGCGGCGGGCGGCAACGTCACCGTCAAGGGCGTTGGCGCTGGATATGCGGCTTCGCTGGCCGCCATCGGTGGTACAAACGGCGCGACGATTACTGCCACGACTGGCGCGATTGGCGTGAAGGCTGGCGCGATCAACGTGGCCTCTGCAGCCTCGGGCACAAGCACGACGCTTGATGCCTTGACCGCAGGCGGAACGATTGACGTTGGTGCGGTTGATGCGGGTACGAACTATTCGGCGCTGGCCGATGGTGACATCATGCTTGGTCAGGCGACCCGCAAGACGCAGACGGCGGGCGACGCAGTCACGATTGACAGCGCAACGGGTTCGATCATCGAAGGCACGTCAGGTGTCATCCTGACATCGAATAACGACAATGCGGGTGCAGAACTGCTGACGCTGGATGCGGGCGATGCAATCTCGCTGGCCAGTGCCACACTGAATGGTGGCACCACGCAATCGTCGGACATCTCGCTGACCTCGGCCAATGGCACGACCATTGATGAGGCCTTTGCGGCGAACTTCGGCAGCATGGCGGGTGGCGCGTTCACGGCGGATCTGGTCGACACGGCCGTCAATGCCTCGATCACGGCAGGTTCGGTTGCGGCCAAGGTGGTTGACGCCACCGGTGACATCACGGTCACCAGCGCGGGCGCTGTTCAGGCGAACACGCTGACGGCTGGCGGCAGCGTCACCGTCAAGGGTGTTGGCGCTGGATATGCCGCATCGCTTGCAGCGATTGGTGGGACCGCCGGGTCTGCGATCAATGCCGGAAGCGCGATCAGCGTGAAGGCAGGCGCAATCAATGTGGCCTCGGCAACTTCTGGCACCAGCACCACGCTCGACGCGGTCACCACGGGCGGCACGATTGCGGTCGGTTCGGTTGATGCGGGCACTGACTATGTGGCCAGTGCAACCGGTGACATCACGCTCGGCCGCGGCGGTGCCACCACGCAAACAGCGGGTGGCGCTATCACGATCGACAGCACGACTGGTTCGATCAGCGAGGGCGCGGCCGGCGTCATGTTGACTTCGAACGATGACAACGCCGGTGGCGAACTGCTGACGCTTGATGCGGGCAATGCCATTGCACTTGGCAAAGCAACGTTGCGCGGGGGCGCAGGGCAAACGTCAGACGTTTCGCTTACCTCGGCCAACGGGACGACCGTTGACAAGGTCTTGTCGGCGAACGCTGGCGCAAGTGCCGGGGCTGCGTTCACGGCGAACCTTGTTGACGCCAATGGCAATGCCACGATCACCGCAGGCTCGGTTGCCGCCACAACAGTAAACGCAACCGGGGACATCACCGTTACCAGCGCGGGTGCTGTGCAGGCGAACACGCTGACGGCGGGCGGCAACGTCACCGTCAAGGGCGTCGGCACCGGGCATGCAGCGTCGCTTGCGGCGATTGGCGGAACCAATGGTTCGGCGATCACTGCCGGAAGCGCAATCAGCGTGAAGGCTGGCGCGATCAACGTGGCGTCGGCGGTATCGGGCACAACCACCACGCTTGACGCGGCGGTTACTGGCGGCACGATTGCGGTCGGCTCGGTCGATGCAGGCACGGACTACGTAGCCAACGCAACCGGCAACATCACGCTGGGCCGCGTGGGCAACAAGACGCAGACGGCGGCAGGCGCTGTAACGATCACCAGTACGGGCGGATCGATCAACGAAGGCACCACGGGGGTCTTGTTGACATCGAACGATGCAGGCAGCGGCACTTCCGCACTCACGCTGGCCGCTGGCAACGCCGTCGCTCTGGGCAATGCAACGCTCAACGGTGGGCCGAGCAAGCAGTCGGCCGTGTCGGTAACGTCGGGTGCCGGGACCACGGTTGGTATCGTCAATTCGGCGGCGTTCAATGCCAATGCTGCAACGACCTTTACCGCAAACGATGCGATCACTGCGGCAGGCACGGCAGCGATTACGGCTGGCGGCGCAGTTACGCTTGATACGGTAACCGCGCAGGGCACTGGCTCTGACATAGTGGTCACTTCGCCAGGTGCGGTGGCCGCAGGAACGCTGTTGGCGGCGCGCAATGTCACTGTGGGCGGACCGAGCGCGGGCAACGCTGCGTCGTTCACCGGCAACAGTGTCACGGCCACGGCAGGTACGATTGCCGTAAAGGCCGGCGCGACCGACATCGGTGCGGCAGTGTCGGGTCTCGACACCACAGTATCGGGTACAACAGCAACACTCGGCACGGTAACTGCCGGCGGCAACTACGCGGTGACGACGACCGGCGCAGTAACGCTTGGCAAGGCAGGCGGTCAGACGCAGGCCGCAAAGGGTTCCGTGGCCATTACCAGCAGCAATGGTGCGATTGGGCAGGGGGCGAACGGCCTGACGCTCACGTCGAACAGCGACGGTCCGGGCACCGAAGCTCTGACACTGAACGCCAAGACAGACATCGCGCTGGCCGGGGCCACGCTGAAGGGCGGTTCGGCCAAGCAATCGGCCGTATCGTTGACCTCGGGGGGCAATACCGTCGTCGGATCGGTGCTGGGCGCATCGCTCACCGCAAATGCTGGCGGTGCGTTCGAAACGCGTAGCAGCGTTGATGTCGCGACCAATGCTGCGATCACTTCGGTCGGCGCTATCGCGCTGAACGGAGCGGTGGCAGCAGGTAACGCCGTCAACCTCAAGTCCAGCAATGCCACGATTGCTGCCGATGTCATCGCCAAGACGATTGACGTGTTCAACTCGGGCGCGGCAACCGGCAAACTTGCAATTGGCGATGGGGTAACCACCGCCGCTGCGGACTTTGCACTCTCGGCAGCTGAAGTGTCGCGTCTCAAGGCAAGCGATACCCTGACGCTGGGGTCGGATGCTGCGCACAATGTCGAAATCGGCAGCGTACAATTCACGGTTCCCAAGACGGTGAACGTGCCCGCCTCGGCCAAGCGCATCGACGTGACCGGACGCATCGTGTTCGATGGCGATACAACGCTGAAGCTTGGCAGCAGCGGCACGACGATTATCCAGTTGTCCACCACCAAGGGCGGATCAATCGCCAGCGATGGCGGGGTGCTTGAGCTGTCAGCCGCCAACATCGTATCGGGCGCTGATGACTTTGCCGCCGATCTTTCGGCGGTAAGCGGAAGCGCATCGAGCACCGGTTCGCGCGATGCGGCCTTTGCGATGAACCTCAATCCTGGAAGCAAGCTCTATAACCCGTCATCGATCAGCAATGATGTGATGGTCGATGTTGGATCGATGAAGGTGACCTTCACCGGATTTGCCATGTTCCAGAACACCGGCAACAGCCTCGTCGGCGCGGGCGTGAAACTTGGCAATGGCAATCCGTCATCACTCGCGCTTGATATCGTCAACGGTTCGACTCAGCCGGTGTTTGCTGCCTTCGGTTCGATCAACGGCATCATCAACGCGGCCACCGCGCTGCTCGGCAATCCTCCACTGTCGCATTACGACAATATCAGCGCGTCGCGCATCAACGGTTGCGTGATCGGTGGCGGCAACTGCCAGTCTGTGCAGAACCTGACACCGTCACTGACCGCACTCGACAATATCCGGACTTCGATCTTCACCGTGAAGCCGGACTTCCAGGTGCCGTTCGACCCGCTCGTAGGCACCAATAACGACGCCCTGTTCGACGACGTTGGATCGTTCGGTCTGGGTGAACTTCCGATGACCCCGATTGAATGCAGCGATCCCAATGGAACCTGCGATGTACAGAAGAAGGATGGCAATTGATGAAGCGCGCGTTCCTCGCCTCGCTCTCGATGGTGGCGCTTGCGGTATCCGCAGCACCGGTTGCCGCCAAGCCTGCCGATTTGCCTGACCAGCTTGAACTGGGCCGGACCAGCCCGGGTGACCCCTGCGTGGCAACCCCGTTCTGGAAGGAAGACGCGTTCGGCGGCAGCTATACCTTCACCTGCCGCGGTGCGAGCGCTAACCGCTTCCTTGGCATTGTCCGTTCGGTGCGTGCATCGGAAATCGCGCCGATTGACGGGCTGCTCGATTGCGGACCGGGTATGGACGTGACCATTCCGGGCATCGGTGCCGCTACGGCCCGGCGTTGTTTTGACAAATTGCTGGGGCAGGAGACGATAGAGACGCGCTTCGCACGCGATGGGCGGATCTACACGTCGAGCGCTGTGCCGCTGGCACAAGGGCCGGCAGAAGAAGCGTTGCGCTTTATTTCAGGCGCAGCAGCGCCCAATCAGGATCGCAACCGCAAGACTACTGCGGCCGTAGAAGTGGGCGTGCTTGCGCCATCGCCAGCGGTAAAGAACACCAGTGCCGGTGCAGTGGCCAATGCCGAGGATGCACTGCAGCAGGGTCTTCGTCTGGTGCGGCAGGGCCTGCATCTCGATGCGGCACGCATCGTGAGCGACGCGCTGGCGCGCCTGCCCGCCGATGCTGCGCCTGCCACCCGGATCGATCTGCTGTTGTTGGCGGGCCTGGCAGATTCCAACTTGCGCTTCTTTGATTCTGCGGACGATTACTTTGGCCGGGCCAGCGGACTGCTGGCACAGAACGCGGGCATCCCCGGGGCCGATGTTTTGCAGATGAAGAGCCGCAACTATTCGGCGCTGCACCTGATCAACAAGCGCGAGTTCACGGTCGCCGCCTCTGCGCTGGATATGGCGACGATGGGTGAGGCACCGGAAGGCCAGCCGTTGCTCGATACCCGCAAGGTGCAGGCCCTGAACGAAGCAGCGAACACCGGTGGCCCCGGTTCGGCGCTGGCGTCGGCATGGGACAATCGCACCCGCACTCAATTGGTGATCGATGCGCAGGCTGGATGGGCGCGCAGCGTGGCGCTGCTTGGCCAGAACCGGCCCGCAGAAGCGGCCACCGCACTTGGTATGGCAGACGCGAGTTTTGAAGCGCTGCGCAGGCAGCCTATTCCGCAGCAGCAGTTGCTTTGGCTGGCCGCGCGGATCGAGCGGCAGCGCGCCCGCATGCAATTGCGCGGGGGTGATCGGACCTCGGCACTGGCCTCGCTCGACAAGGCGATCGGCTATTTGCGGCTTGCCGAAGATGCGGGCGACAACGGTCCGGCTCTTGCGCAAGTGCAGCTTGAACGTGCAGCCGTGCTTTCGGGCGGCGGTGCTTCCAGCGAGGAAGTGCTGGCCCAGTTCGACGAGGCGGTGACCAGCCTGATTTCGGCCGATGCGGATATTGGCGGCCTGCCCACGCAGACCCGCAGCTATCTTGATGCGCTGGTCAATGACGCGGCGCAGCGTCCTGATGGCGCTTCGCCCGAGCGTTTCTTCCGCGCGATGCAGGCTGCATCGACCCCGGCGATTGCGCGGCAATTCGTTCAATTGCAGTCGTTGATCGCGTCCGACCCCGCGCTTGCTGCCAAAGTGCAGGATCGCCAGGAAGTTGAGCGCGAGATCAACAAGCTGCGCTTCGAGATCGCCTCGGGCGGCGATGCCGCCAAGATGCAGGCACTTGAAGCCCGGCGTACCGAGCTGGAAAACCGTTCGTTTGCATTGCAGAATGAACTCGCTTCCAACGGATCTTTCCGTCAGGTCGTCGATACACCCGCCTCGGTTGGCGAAATTCGTGCTGTGCTCAAGCCGGGCGAAGGCTATCTCAAGCTCAGCAAGGTGGGCGGTTACGTCTTCGGCGCGCTGATCGACGCAGAAGGCACGCGCATCTACCGCGTTGCCCGTCCGGCGGTTGAGATCGAGCCGCTGATCAAGTCGGTGCGTGGAACAATTACGGGTGGCGGGGACAAGGTTCCGATTTTCTCGGTGGCGGGTGCCAACGCACTTTACAAACTGCTGATCGGTCCGGCAGCTAGCCGCGTGAACGGCTATTCGTCGCTGGTGATCGATGGTTCGGGCGTGCTCGATACCCTGCCAGTGGGCGTGTTGGTCACCGATGATGCATCGACCGCTGCGTTTGCCAAATCACGTCGGAAAGACCCCTACAATTACACCGGGGTAAACTTCCTTGCGCGCAAGATGTCGCTCTCGACCGCGCTCTCGCCGCGCTCGCTGATCGTATCGCGCAATCTGGCACCGTCGAAAGCGCCTTATCCGTTCATTGGTTTTGCGCAGCATCAGCCTATGCCGTTGGAAGCCAATGTGGCCGGAATGATGGTCAGCATCGGCACCAATTGTGAAGTCGAACTGTCGAAAGTCGCCGAACTCAGCCGCATGGTGCAGCCGATTGATGCGATTGAACTGCGGCAGGCAAGCGCTGCACTCGGCGTGCCCAACGCGCCCGAGGTGATTGGGGCCGAATTCACCGATACCAACGTGCGCAGCCGCACCGATCTTGACCAGTTTCAGGTCTTGCACTTTGCCACTCACGGGTTGACCGAGGGTCAGTGGGCCTGTTCGAAAGCCCCTCCTGCACTCGTGACCAGCGTGGGTGAGGCCAATTCGGACGGCATTCTGTCGTTTGAGGAAGTGGCGCAGTTGCGGCTCGATGCGAACCTTGTGGTGCTTTCCGCGTGCGATACGTCTGCGGGCGTAACCAGCGCGGCGGCGCGTGCAGCGGGGCAGGAGCAGGTCGGCGCTTCGCTCGACGGGCTGGTACGTGCCTTCCTTGCCGCGCGCGCGCAGGCTGTGCTTTCCACCTATTGGCCGATTTCGGACGCGGGTGAGAGCGTTGAGCTGATTACCGATTTCTATGCCAATGCCCGCAATGATACCATCGGTGGGGCGCTACAGAAGGCGCAGGTATCGCTGATGGGCAATCGCGACAGTTCGCATCCTCTTTATTGGGGCGCATTCGTCCTGATCGGCGATGCGCAGAAGTCGCTGCTGAATGGCGCGGCGAAGGTGGCAGTCGATCAAGGTGCAGTCCCGGTTGTGGCAATGGCTGACGGGGGCAGTGCCGGTTCACGCTGAGCGGGTGTGCCGGGCGTTGCCCGGCACACTGCCGCGAGTGAATGTCGGCATGAACTTTTCCTTGGGGCCATCCCCATGCTGTGCTGGTCAGGTAAAGTGCCGAGGAGTAGGCTGAAGGCGTACTCTGTAAAAATCGGCCTTCATCTGTGATTTTGCGCACGGCAAACGCAGGCGTGGCGGTCAAGGATAGGGTCTATGGGTAAACCCGCTGCTCGTATCACCGACATGCACACTTGCCCGATGGTTACGGGCGTGGTGCCGCATGTCGGCGGCCCGATCCTGCCGCCTGCAGCGGTGCAGGTGCTGACCGGATGCCTGCCGCAGGCACGGATCGGGGACATGGCCGTATGCGTCGGCCCGCCCGATATGATCGCGATGGGTGCCTTTACGGTGCTTGTGCAGGGAAGCCCGGCTGCCCGTATGGGTGACATGACCGCGCATGGTGGCGTGATTGTGGTTGGCATGCCCACGGTGCTGATCGGCGATGCTGGCAGCGCTAGCGTCGGCGGATTGTCGCAGGCAATGGTCAACCTGCCGATTGGCCTAGAAGGGCAGGGCACTGCCTTTGCCGATATGGCCAAGGTGATGATCGCCGCCGCCAAGGAAGGCCTGCCGTTTTGCGAACAGTGCAGCAAAGCGCAGATCGGATAGGCGAGCGGATGAGCGCTGCCTGGTACGCTGTGATCGATTGCGCGCAAGACCCGCGACTGGTCGACCTTGTGCGGTCGTGCCGCGATCATCTCTGCCTGTTCAAGGGGCGCGATCTGGATGCGCAACTGCTGGCAGCATCGCCGTGGCTGGTGCGTGTCGATTCGGGCGAACAGTTGCTTGGCGTGTGGCAACAGCATGGTCATGGTGCAAGCTGGGGCATGATGATGTTGACTGACATGCCGATGGACCGCCTGCACCAACACTTGCGCCGGTTCCTGCAGGCAAAGCTGCCCGATGGCATGATCGTGCTGTTCCGCTATTACGATCCGCGCGTGTTCAACACCTACATTCGCGCGGCAACGCCAGAAGAGCGCGCGCCGTGGTTCGATGGCGTGCAGCAATTTTCGGTTGAAAGCGCAGGCGGCACGGCAATGCATCATTACCGGCTGGTCGAGGGAGGGCTTTTCGATGGCGCAAACCGGATCGGCTGAACAAGGCGCACCCGCATGGCGGCAATGGCTGGCAATTGGCGCGGGACTGCTCGTTTCGTGGAGTTGGGTGTTGCTGGTGGTCTATCTCGCTCCGGATATTCTGGGCGGAGAAGCTACGCCGGGAATATACGCTGCGTTCACGCTGACGCTGTACGTGCCATTGCTTGTATTCGCGCTGCTCGCCGGGTGGATCGGCGGCACCAAGGTGCTGCAGATGGGGTGGTCCCCGCTTGGTTGGACCTCTGCGGGACTTGTGGTTGGTGCTGGCGGATTAAGCGGCGCGCTGGCGATGAGCTGGTTGAGTGGCACGGTGGTGGCGGGCAGCGGTGCCACCGGGTTGACCGCGCTTGTGCTTATGGGATTTGGGCTGACGGTAGTGCAGTCTGCTATGGAGGAAGTGCTGTTTCGCGGCTGGTTGCTACCGGTACTGTCGCAGCGGCTGGGTCAGATTGCAGGAATTTGCGGCAGCGCGATCCTGTTTGCAGGCTTTCATCTGGTGGGCGGCGCGCGCCAGCCACTGACTTTGCTGTTTATCACGCTGGCGGGGGTTCTGTTCGGCCTGCTGGCCCTGCGCAGCGGCGGCATTCTGGCTCCGGTCACGGCCCATGCCGCGTGGAACGGTAGTGAGGATACGCTGTTCGGGCTGGTCCCCAATCCGGGCAACGAAATGCTTGGATCGATCTTTGACTTTGATCTGATCGGCAATTCGCTGTGGGGCGGCAACGATGAAGGCTTGAATGCGAGCGTTGGGGTTGTGGTCGTGATGATTGCTGCAATTTTGCCATTGCTGGTTGGACAGCGCGCCAATCCTTTGGCCACACCATCAGCAACTCCGGCCTAAAACGTGCGCTGGCTCCGCGCCATGTCGATGCGATCGCGTTCCTTGAGGAAGGCCTGCAGCACCGCGCCATCCATGCGCTTGCGGCTGGCTTCGTCGGCAGGAATGCTGAGCGGATCGACGCGCTGGCCATCGATGTGGACTTCGTAATGCAAGTGCGGACCAGTCGAGCGGCCGGTAGTGCCGACATCGCCGATGCGCTGGCCCTGAGTCACGCGCACGCCTTGGGTTATGCCGGGCGCAAAGACGTTCTGGTGCAGGTAGAGCGTGCGCCAATCATTATCATGGCGCAGCACGGTAAGGTTGCCGTTGGCGCCCTTCATCGCGGCGAATTCAATCGTGCCATCGGCGGCGGCGTAGATCGGGGTGCCGGTGGGCGCTGCGAAATCGGTGCCCCCATGCAGCTTGTTATAATGCAGCACCGGGTGGAACCGCATCCCAAACTTCGAGGAGATGCGCGCACCATCTACCGGCGTGCGCATCAGGCCGCGCTTGGTGGTGGCGCCATTACCGTCAAACCATGCAGCCTCTTCTCCGGCAGCCTGAAAACGATAGAGCGCGAGGCTCTTTTTCGGCGTGGTCAATTGCGCGTAAAGGAGCTTGGGTTGGCCCACGGCTTCGCCGCTGGCGTTGAATTCCTGATCATACGCAACCTCGAACACGTCTCCGGGGCTGACCTCGGAGGCAAGGTTGAAGTCATACGAAAAGGCGTTGATGAATTCGGGAATCAGCGTGTCAATCAGACCCGCCGATACAGCCGAGGTATAGAAGCTCTCGCTATCGATTTCGCCGCGCAGCACTTCGATCTTGCGGCTGACATCTGCGGCCAGCGGCGTTACCGCGTAGGTGCCATCGGCCGTGCGGGCAAGCATTACGCCCGAACCATTGATGTGAACCGCGCGCAATTGCTGCAGCAACGCGCCGCCTTCGCCCGGTTCAAGCACGATGATCGCATGGATTTCGCCACCGCTGGTAAGGTGCGGCGCGGCGGCAGCGGCCGCGGCAGCAGCATCGTCGGCGCGCACGCCAGCCTCAATCAGGGCGCCTGCGAGTGCGCCGGGTCCAGCAAGGTTGAGGGCGCGTTCCTGCACATTGGTGTCAGGAGCGCTGATCGCAGACGGGACTGCGATGGGGGCCAGCGCTGGATCGCTGCGGGTAAGCCATGCGCCAAGCGCACCGACACAAAGCACCGCGACCGATCCGGACAAGGCCAGCATGAGGCGTATGTCCCGCGCCGGGCGGTGCGAAGCGGGCTTTTGCTGCGCAGTACGAGGCGCAACATCGGCAGCAGGTGGCATAGAACCAGCCGCTTCGCGCCAGAATGCACCGACGTCTTCGCCGGAGTCCGCTTTAGGGGGTGTTCTAGGGGACTCGGGAGCCGATCGCGTGCTGCGGCCCGAGACCCATTGTTTTGGATCGAAAGAATCGTCGTCCATCGCAAATTGTGCCTTCAAGCGGGACCAGTTGCCGTGAAATATTCGCACGAAGCTATAACCGTGCTTTTGCGAAGGGTGAAGCTGTGCTTAACAGTATCTTGCTGATTATCGGGGGAGCAGATGTCGTTCGGAAGTCGTGTCGCCTGGCGTGAAGGGCAGTTTCTTCGGCCACAACACTTCCAGCAAGCTGATCGTGCGCTGCTGTCGCAGTTGCGTGCCCGGACAGATTCGCTGCGTCCGCATCCCTGGGGGCTGACAGAGGTTGAAGTGGACGAGGATCTTGCCGCCATCGGCAAGTTCACGTTGTTGCGCGCCAAGGGTGTGATGCCCGATGGCACGCCGTTCTCGATCCCCGATGACATGGCCCCGCCGCCCCCGCTGGATGTGCCGCTCGATACGCGCGATGCCGTGGTTTACCTCACGCTGCCTGCCGCGCAGATCGGCGCGCAGGAGTTCGATGAAGTGGACAGCGCCGGGCCGGACATCCGCTTTCTTGTGGAAGAGAGCGAGATCGCCGATTGCTTTTCACAGGATCGCAGCCAGGAACCGATCGAAGTGGCACGGCCCAATCTGCGGTTGGGCGTAACGCGCGATCAAACCTATGGCCGCATCCTGTGCGGGCTTGGCCAGATCCGTGAAATGCAGGGCAAGAAGGTCATGTTCGATGACCGCTATATCCCGCCCCTCCTCGATATTCGCGCATCGCGACCGCTGCGGCACGGGCTGGTCGACATTCTTGGGCGGTGTGAACAGCGCTCTGATGAACTGGCTTTGCGTGCGGTTGAGGCGACCGATGGCGGGGCAGAGACCTTCGCCAGCTTCCTGCTGCTGCAGGCGCTGAACCGCTGGATTCCGGTGCTGCGCCATCTGGAATCGCTGCCGATGGTGCATCCTGAGCGGATGTATCAGGAATTGGCCAGTCTTGCCGGAGAGATCGCCACGCTGGTAAAGCCAGAGCGCAAGGCCCCGCCGCTTCCTGCCTACGATCACGAGAACTTGCGCGGCACGTTCGAGCCGCTGTTCGATCTGCTGCAGTCGATGTTGTCGGCAGTGTTTGATCGCTCTGCCGTGCAACTGTCGCTTGAACCGATGGGGCCTGGCGCGTGGACATCCACGATCACCGATCGCAACCTCTATCAACACGGCTATTTCTATCTGGCCGTTCGCGCGGCGGCTTCGGCGGACGAAGTGCGGCAGATGTTTCCGGCGGTGGCCAAGATCGGCGCGGTCGAAAAGATGCGGCAGATCGTCGATTCCGCGCTGCAGGGCGTGCCACTGCGGCACACCCCGACACCGCCTTCGCAGCTTCGCGTGTTGCCGGGATTCGTCTATTTTGAGCTGGACCGGGGTGTGGGTGACTGGCGCGATTTTGCCACCGCCACCGCGCTTGGCCTGCACGTTGCCGGCGATTGGCCGCAACTGCGGATGGAACTGTGGTGTGTGAAGAGGGCGGCGCGATGAGCGCGGCGCAGGCTTGGTTGAGGGGGCGTTCGGCATGAGCGGAGACGGTTCTTCCGACAACGGCAATCGCACGGTCTTCCGGCCTTCCCCGCTTGCCGGGATGCGCGGCGGCACGCCCGCGCAACCCGCTGTTCCTGCGCAACCGCCAGCAGGTGCAGGCGCATGGGGCGCGCCGCCGCCGATGGCGCACCCGCCAGTGCCGCCACAGGCACCACCTTCGGGGTACGGTGCGCAGGGCTTTGGCGCGCCGCCCACAGGATTTGGCGAACCGCCACCGTCGTTTGCAGCGCCGCAGCCGATGATGGGGGGCGGACGCCGCCTGAACGATGACGATATTCCTGTGCCGTCGCGCCCGCGCGATACGCGCAGTCCGCTGGTGATCGAAGCAGGTACGGTGCTGGCGCTGGCTGCCTCGGTGCGGTCTGGCCGTGCGCGCATTTCGCTGCCCGATTTCCACCGCGAGGCGATGGAAGCTGTCGCCGCTTATGACCGGGCGATTGCGCCGCTTTACCCTGAAGAAACGCGCATGCGCGCGCGGTATGGCATCTGCGCGACGATTGACGATATCGCCCAGAACCTCCCCGGCGCGGCTGGCGATGGCGCGGAATGGGCGCGGCGCAGCCTTGTCGTCAGCTTTTTCCGTGAAAACATTGGCGGGGACCGCTTCTGGCAACTGGTTGATGACATGCTCGCCCGGCCTGGCCAGAACGCTGAAGTGATCGAGCTTTACGCCGATTGCCTTGCCGCCGGGTTCGAAGGACGCTTCCGCGTGATGCCCGATGGGCGCGCGCGGTTGCAGCAGATCCTGACCAGCCTCTACGGCGCGCTGGAACATCCGCGCTCGCTATCGCAGACCGAGATCGCGCCGATGTGGCGCGGGGCGGATGCACCGCTGCGCAAGATCAGCCCGTGGAGCAAAATAGCGCTCGCTGCCGCTGCTGCGCTGGCGCTGCTGCTGGCGATCTACATTGTGCTGCGGTTGCTGCTGATGACGGCCGGATCGGATTCGTTGAGCGCAACGAAGGCTTTGATGCCACAGGAAAACCTGCGCCTTTCGCGTGTGGGAGCCGCACCGCCACCTGCAGCCGAAAGCGACCAACTGGTGCGGATTCGCGGCTTCCTTGAACCCGAAGTGCGGCAGAACCTTGTGGTGGTGGAGGAAGACGGCAGCACGGTGCGCGTGCGCACGACGGTGGGCCAGCTGTTCCAGTCCGGCTCCGATCAGCTTGAGCCGGGCCGCGCCGATCTGTTCGAACGCATCGGCCGTGCAGTAGAGGCTGAGCCGGGTCAGGTTACCGTCGAGGGTCATTCGGACAGCGACCAGATCAGCGGCCTCGCCTTCCCTGACAACACCGCGCTTTCGCAGGCGCGGGCACAGGCGGTGGCGGGCATTCTGGGCACCGTCCTGTCCAATCCGGGCCGCATTTCGGTGGAGGGATACGGCGACAGCCGCCCCATTGCCGACAATGGTTCCGCCGAAGGCAAGGCGCTCAACCGCCGTGTCGAAGTCATCATTCCGCGTCAGCGCTAAACAAACGAGGCGAGACCCGTGAAGAAGTTTTTCGGCAACTGGTGGGTTCTGAGCGGCCTTGCTGTGCTGTTCCTTGTGCTGGTGCTTTGCGTCGGCCTGCCCATCTTCGTCCGCATGCTGTCTCCGTGGTGGGTGCGGCTGCTGATGTTCCTTGCGGTCGTGGTGCCGTGGGGTGTGCTGGGCTGGCTGCGGATGCGCAAAGGCCGCAAGGCAGCGGCGGCGATTGCGGCGGAACTGGCTGGGCCTGTGCCCGGGGATGCCGAAGGACAAGCCGTTTCAGCGCGCATGGCAGAGGCGCTGGCTTCGCTGAAGTCCGGTTCGGGCAAGCGCCGCGATTACCTCTACAATCGCCCGTGGTACGTGATCATCGGCCCGCCGGGCGCGGGCAAGACCACCGCCCTGCTCAATTCGGGCCTGCGCTTCCCGCTGTCCGACCAGTCGTTCAAGGGGGTGGGCGGCACGCGCAACCTTGATTTCTGGTTCGCGGATGAAGCCGTGATGGTCGATACCGCAGGCCGCTATACCACGCAGGATTCCGATAGCGCCGCCGATGCCAAAGGCTGGACCAGCTTCCTTGGCCTGATGAAGCGGCACCGCCCGCTCTCGCCGGTCAACGGCGTGATCGTGGCGATTGGTGTGGATGAACTGTTGCAGGCAGACCGCGCGGGGCTGGATCGTCACGCCGCGCTGGTGCGTCGCCGGTTGACCGAAGTGCGCGCCACGCTGGAAGTTTCGGTTCCGGTCTATCTGCTGCTGACCAAGGCTGACCTGATCGCTGGCTTCAGTGAGTATTACGACGATCTCGATGTCGAAGGCCGCCGCGCGGTGCTGGGTGCAACGCTGCCGGTGGAGCTGAAAAAGCCAACCAGCGATGATGTGGTGGGCGCGTTCGATGCCGTGGTCGCGGCGCAGCAGGCACGGCAGGCCAAGCGCCTCTACGAGGAAGTGGACCAGACGCGGCGCAGCCTGATCCTCGGCTTCCCGTCGCAATTGGGCGCGCTGCGCAGCCGCATGGCGCGCTTTATCGATGGCGCGTTCCTTTCGGGGGATCAGCCTGCGGGCACCTTGCGCGGCTTCTATTTTACTAGTGGCGTCCAGCAAGGCGCACCGCTGGACCGCATTCTGGCGGGCGTGGCCGAAAGCTATCAAAGCGCAACGCCGTCGGCAGGCGGATCTGGTCGCACCTACTTCCTCAACCGCGTGCTGACCGAAGTCGTGTTCGGCGAGGCAGGACTGGTCGAGGCAGACCCTGCCGCCCGCCGACGCCAGCAGGCACGCACTACTGCGGGCGTTATAGGCGTGGCTGCGGCTGCGGCGGTGGTCGTGGCGTTGTGGGGCGTCAGCTTCTGGCAGAACCGGTCGTTCCAGTCGGCGTTGGGCCAATCCACCGCACAGGCCGCAACGCTGATGCAGCAGACCGGCGTCGATCTGGTCGAAGTGCGCGACACCGACCCGGATCTGGAGCAGGCGCTTACATCACTGCGCGCGCTGCGTGCGCTGCCGCAAGGCTATGCCGAACAGGCAGCGGGTGAACCGGGGCTGTTCAAGCGCTTCGGCCTGTACCAATCGAGCCATGCCGATACAGCGGTTGAATCGTACCGCTCTGGTCTTCGGCGCATTCTGCTGCCGCGCCTGCTTTTGCGCATTGAACAGTACATGGCGGCCAATGCAGCCGATCCGATGGCGGTTTATCAGCCGCTCAAGGTCTATCTGATGCTCGGCGGGCAGGGACCACTCGATCCCGGCACGGTCAAATCTTGGGTCGAGGGCGACTGGTTGAACGAGCAGTTCCCCGGGGCTGACCGCGCACCGGTGCGCAAGGAACTGGGCGAGCATCTGGCCGCGCTGCTGGAAGATCAGGGCATGTCGTCCGAATGGGCAGGGCGCAAGGCTCCGCTCGATGGCACGGCCATCGCGTCGGCCCGCGCTGCGTTGCAGACGCTTAGCCTTGCTGACCGCGCCTATGCCGTGCTGCGTCAGAAGGCGCTTGCCGGGTCGGAGCAGCCTTGGCGAGCCAGCGCCGCAATCTCTGCTGGCGATGCACAGGCCTTCGCCAATGGGGCTGAAGTCATGCTTCTGGAAGTGCCATATTTCTATACCCGCGAGGGTTATGAAAAGGCTTATCTTCCGGGGCTGGTGACAGTTGCCGGAGACCTGCAGAAAGACCTGTGGGTGCTGGGCGAAGGTGCGGAAACCGCAGGCGTGCAGGCGCAAGTCGAACAGATCCGTCCCGGCGTTGCCGCGCTCTATGCGCGTGAATACATCGATTCGTGGGAGCGGGTGGCGACATTGCCAACCCCGGGCAACCTGTTTGGCGATCCCGCGGTGCTGGGAGCGTTTGCCAAATCGCCTTCGCCGCTGAAAGTCCTGCTGATCGAATTGCGCAAGAACACTACCTTCGCCGGTGGAGCAAAGGCGCTGGGCGACATGGCCACCGCCAAGGTGCAGTCATCGCGCTTTGGCAAGCTGGCGCAGGCAGCAGCGGGATCGGCGGCGGGGGCGCAAGTCGATGCGGCCACCGCGATCACTTCGCACTTCAAACCGGTTCACGATTACGTGGGCGATGGCAAGGCGCCCGCGCCGATTGACGACTTTGTCGGTGCTATCAAGAAGGCAGGCGAGGCAATAACCTCGGCCAAACTGGCAGGCGGCGGGATGGGTGCCGACGCGGTGCAAAGCCAGATGGCGATGGCGCTGGGCGCTGTAGCAACCAATGCAGGCGGCGCGCCACCGCAACTGCAGAACTTTGTCGCAGCGGCTACCAGCGGCGGGTCTTCGGCCACGACGGCCGCAGCGCAGGGGGCGCTCAGCGATGCCTATGCGCAGTCGGTCTTTCCCGATTGCCAGCTAGCGACGCAGGATCGCTACCCTTTTGTCGGGACCGCCGTGGCCGACGCTTCGCTGGCTGATGTGCAGCGGATCTTCGGCCTCGGCGGTACGATGGACAGCTTCATTCAAATGCGCGTCGTCCCCCTGCTGGATATGAGCGGACCGGTGTGGCGCTGGAACGCGCAGAACCCGCAGACTGCCACGCTGAACCCTTCAACGCCCGAAGAGTTCGTCAAGGCGCGGCAACTGCGCGATATTCTGGCAGGCGGGCTGAATGTGAAGATCGAAGCCAAGGCTTTTGGGGCGGGCGTCGATGCGGTTGAACTGGTTGTCGGCAACACCCGCTACAATTTCGAGCGTGCCTCGCTCGGTGCGCAAAAGCCGCTGGCATGGTCTCCGCAGGGCAACCTGCCGATTGCTTCGGTCGCGATGATGTCAGCCGGAGCCAAGGTGGGCGGGATCGAAACCGAAGGTCCGTGGGCGCTGTTTCGGCTGATGGACGCCGCGCGCAAGGAAAATGCTGGCCCGTTGGCAGTCTTGGCCACGTTCGGATCAGGTGCGCAGACTGCGGTATTCAAGATCAGCCTGCCCAATGATCGCAACCCGTTCGGGCGCGGCGGATTGTGGAGCTTCCGATGCCCGACGGTGCTCTAACTCACTGGCTTTTCGGAAAATTGCCTGCACATGGCGATTTTGTATCGCGCGGGATTGATCCGGCTGTGCGTGATGAGCTGGATCGCTGGCTTACTGCGGAAATGGAGCGCGCGCATACGGCGTGGGCCGAAGATTTCGCTCAGCGCTATGAAACGGCTCCCGTGTGGCACTTCGTCGATAGAAATGGTGCCGGGGGATGGAGTGGGGGCATACTGTGCGCTTCCACCGACCGGGTGGGACGCCGGTTTCCGCTGATGTTCGCGTCGGCAGCGCCTGATTGCGCGGGTGCGGTCACGGCGTCGGCGGGCTGCCTTGGCCTTGTCGGTCAGGCATTTACCGAAGGGTGGGATGCGGACAGATTGGTCGAAGCACCGCTTGTGCCAGACAGTCTGCCGTGGCAACCGGAAGGCCCATCGTGGGCGCTGGTTGGTGAGGATGGACCAGTGATTGAATATGCGGGTAGAACCCCGGCAGGAGTGATCGAGCGGATGTTGGAGATGGCCGCATGACCAGTACGTTCCGCATCGAAGACAATGCGCTCACGCATGTCGGGAATGTGCGCAAGCAGAATGAGGATGGCCATTTCGCCGACCTTGGCAACGGCGTGTGGATGGTGGCCGACGGTATGGGCGGCCACACGAACGGCAAGCTCGCGTCAGAGGCGCTTGTGGCCGCTGTAGGGGCAGTTCGGGTGCCGGAAACGCTTGATGCTGCGTGCGACGTTGTGGCCAACGCAATCCATTCTGCAAACACAGCGATTTTCGGCCACGCACAGGAAGCCGGGGTCCAGATGGGATCGACGGTAGTGGCGCTGGTGGTGCGTGGTGAGGAATTTGCGGTGCTGTGGGCAGGTGACAGCCGTGCCTACCTGTTGCGCGATGGACAGTTGATCCAGTTGACGCGGGATCACACGCAAGTGCAGGAAATGGTGGATCGCGGCCTGCTCGATCAGGCTGATGTTGAAGATCATCCGATGAAGCATGTGCTATCGCGCGCGGTGGGTGTGCAGGATACGCTGGAGATTGATGCGATCCGCGATTACGCGCAGACGCGCGACCTGTTTCTGCTGTGCAGCGATGGCCTCTATGGCGTTGTGGAGGAGGCCGAGATTGCAAGGATGCTGGGCGAACATGGGATTGCCGCTGGTGATGCGCTGATCGCGGCGAGCCTCGCCGGAGGAGCGCCGGACAATGTTACCGTTGCGCTGGTCAGCGTGAACGAACCCACTCTGCTGGTAGTGAACGGAGCGTCATCGTGAGCGACAAGAACGGTCAAGGTAGCGGCGACGAACCGCGCACCGTCTTCAATCCGGTGCCGGGTGAGCCAACGCCACCGCCAGCAGATGGCGCTGCTGCCGGTGCCGGTGGCAACGCTGGGGACAGCCCTTGGGGCAATCCACCTCAGGAGCAGTCGTCCGCCGCGCCGCAGCCTCCGGAACCTGCGCCGCCAGCGCCAGAACCTGCCCCGCTGGCAGAAACGGAATTTCCGGGGATGACATCATTCCCTGCTGCCACGGCGGGTGAACCGCGCGAGGTGCGCGAAGGCGATGTGCTGAACCACCTCTATCAGGTCCGCCGCTTCATTGCGCGCGGCGGCATGGGGCAGGTGTTCGAAGGCGTGAACATCAACAACGAGGACGAGCGCGTTGCGATCAAGGTGATCCTGCCGCACCTCGCGCGCGATCCCAACGTGCTTGCCATGTTCCGCAAGGAAGCGCGCACGCTGACCCGGCTCAGCCATTCGGCGCTGGTACAGTACCGTACGCTGGCGATGGAACCGCAGCTTGGCGTGTTTTATATCGTCACGGAATATATCGATGGGCGCAACCTGTCGGACGTGCTGTCGACAATTGAGGCAACCCCGGCGCAGCTGGTCTCGCTCATCCGCACGCTGGCCGAAGGTCTGGCAGTCGCGCACTCGCTTGGCGCCATCCACCGCGATATATCGCCCGACAACATCATGCTTGAAGGCGGGCGGCTTGAACGTGCCAAGGTGATCGATTTCGGTATTGCCAAGGATCTTGACGGCGGCAGCCAGACCATCGTTGGCGATGGTTTTGCCGGGAAGCTCAACTATGTTGCGCCCGAACAATTGGGGGATTTCGGTCGACAGGTCGGTTCGTGGACCGACGTCTACAGTCTTGGCCTGACGATCCTTGCGCTGATCAACAAGCGCGACGTCAACATGGGCGGTTCGCTGGTTGATGCGGTGGACAAGCGCCGCGCAGGCCCTGATCTCTCGCCGGTCCCGGCCGAAGTGCGCCCGGTTTTGGAAGGCATGCTCAAGCCCAATCCGGCTGATCGTTTGCGCACGATGGAAGACGTGATTGCGGCGCTAAGTGATCGGGCCACTGCTGCAGCTGCGCCTGCGTCCAAGCCACCCAAGGTCGCCAAAGCGCCCAAGGCCGCGCCAAAGCCCAAGCCGCCCGTGGTTGCAGGAAGCGACGAGGCCAAGCAGCGCAAGATGCTGATTGGCGCAGGCGCGGCCGCTGCGGTCGTGCTGCTGGGTGGTCTGGGCTATGCGTTGTCTTCGGGCGGCGATGATGCCCCGACGGACGCGGCGACATCGGCGGCCCCGGCGGTGCCCACCGGCGATCCGCTGAAGACCGCACAGGCCGTGCTTGATGGTGGACTGGCTTCGGTGTCCTGCTCGTGGCTCGACGTCAGCGATTTGCAGGTGCAGGGGACCGATGTGGCCCTTGCGGTCAAGGGCGTGGCCGGACGACCGGTCGATGCACAGAACGAGATCGGCAAGTTGCTCTCGGCCAAAGGCCTGCGCGCGGCGTCGATCGATTTTAGCGATGTTTCGCAGATCAGTCCCAACGATTGCGGCCCGATCGAGGCGTTCCGGCAGATTCGCGGAACGGGGGCATCGCACATCTCCGTCCCGCAGGTAAAATGGGAACTGGCCCCACTTCCGGCGGATGATCAAGATGCCGGAAAGCTGGGCGCTCCGGTCGTTCTGAACATCGACCTTAACGGCGTGGCGGGTGATATCGCGATCATTGGGCTGGAAGATAGTGGCCAGATGACATTTGAACCACGCTTGGATCGAAGTGCACTGGAGGCGGTTAAAGTCTCGTCCGACACGTATCGCTATCCTCTGACTACGACGCATCCGGGGTGGACGGGGGTATTTTTGTTGTATGGCAACGGGCCGTTTGACCAAAGCTTGCTCAACGGTTCCACCGGTTCGCGGAGTGGCGATTGGGCGCAGCGTTTCCTTGCGGAGGCTCGGTCGAAGGGCTGGCAGGCCGATACTGTCTGGTACAAGACTGTCAACGAACGGCCGGACTGACCGCGCTCAGCGTTTGCTGGCGATTTCCTCGTAGGCGCGGCGGAATTCCTTGGCGAACATTTCCATGAACGCTTCGTCCGAACCCTGCGCCACGCCGCTGAATTCGCGTTCGTAGGCGGCCCATAGCGCTGCGTCCTTGGCGCCCGGCAATATCCGCGTGAGGAACCCGCCCTGTTCGGCGCGAGCCCGGATCGCACGCGGGCTGAACCGGTCCAGCGTGGCCCGCAAGGCACCTTGCATGGCCTTCAAGGTGGCCATCTGGTGCGCCTGAAGATCCTTGAACGCGTCTTCAACCGCACGTTCGCTGTCCATGAACCCGCGCTGCGGCGCGTTCAGCAGCTGTTCGAGCGCCTGTTCAGGTGTGCGCGCGAATTTGAGCGGGTTGTTACCGTCAAATTCCAGGCTCGTCCCTTGCGCGCCCAGTTGGCTTTTGGCCCTTGCGCGCGCTTCGAGCATCACCACCATGCCAGCCACAAGGCGGCGCAGCAGATTGCCGGCCATGCCAAGCGTCTGCGCCTCGCCTGCCAGCATTCGCTCAGGGTTGATGCCGGCCGACTGGGTGAGTGCGGCAAGCCCCCCGCCTTGCGTGGGCGCGATGGGGGCGGGCGTCGGCGCGGCAACAGCATGCTGTGCGACCGGTGCGGCTGTTGGGGGTGTCGATGTCGGTGCTGGTGGCGGGGGCGGCGAGAACACCGGAGGCGGCGGTGCGCCTGCACCAAAGCCGCCACGCGCCCAGTCAACCACGTTGGACTGCGCGAATTTGCCCCACATGTCGTCGGCAGCAGGTGGCGGCGGTGGCGTGGCCGCGCTCGACCATTCCGACGCGGGTTTAAGCGGTGCGGGGGTGGGCACGCCCCAGCCCGGCGCTGGCGAGGGTGTCGCGTCGGAGGGCGGTGTTGGCGCGCCCCAGCTTGAAGAAGCGGGAGGTGTTGGCGAATTGGCCGCCAAACCCCATCTTGCAGACGGGGTTTCTGCCACTGGCGGCGTGGAACTGCTCCAGCCGGGCGCCGGCCCGGACCCCTGAGACGCCGCTGGTGCAGCAGTATCAGCGGATGGTGGAGGCGCGCCCCAGCCGCCCGACGATGTGGTATCTGACGCACCAGTTGCAGCTGTAGGCGGCGCGGCCCAGCTTTGTGACATCGGACCCGTGCCGGAAATCGCCGAACCTGCCGGGCGCGCGTCCCAGCTCGATTGTTGCGCGGGCGGTGCGGATGAATCGCCGCTGCCGGTCCAGCCCTTCCAATTGGCGGGGGCCGGATTGCTGTTGCGCTCTGCTGCTTGCGCCGCTGCTGCATCGTCGAGCGCCGCGACGACCTCGAACGGACCTATGCGGTAGACGTCGCCCTGAGAAATCGGGTGCGGCCCAGCCAGCCTTGCCTGCTGTCCATCCACGAACGTGCCATTGGTGCTATGGTCTATCAGTTCATATCCAGTGCCTGAGAAGCGCACTTCGCAATGGCGCGACGAGATATGCAGCGAAGGATCGGGCAGGCACCAGTCAGAGGTTGCGGCGCGACCAATCAACGCACCACGGCGGTCGAGCACCAGCGAAAGTGGTGAACCGTTGTCAAGCCGGTCGGCATTGCGGATGGATAGAGTTAATGGCACGCGGCTGAATTAGCTTCTCGGTGTTGAAATGTCATCATGCACCGCACTGGCGAACAAATGATGTCGGATCGACCCAGTGCGTTAAGATCACGCGCCTGCCAGCACGGCTTCTCCAAGCCGCAGGCTGGTAGCAATCGCCTCAGTGGGCGTCTTGCCGGTAAACGCTGCTGTCAGCACCGCCGCTGCGGCCAGTTTGGCGCAAACATCGGGCGGCGGCTGGATCGCGGGCAGGTCTTCTTCAGAGATCGACCCGCCGGACAGGAAGATCGCCTTGCACAGCAACGCTTGCGGGCTTTCGTCGTCCAGCGTGTCGCCCAGTTCGGCGGCCGCTCGGCGAAGCTTGTCTGAAGGGTTGTCGATCCAGCGCAACGCGGCAACGATGGCGGGGTCCGCACGGTTGAGACCCATCTCTATCAGCGCGCGCACCGCCCAGACCACGCATTCGTAACGCGGCATGGCATGTGCAAGAAAATTCACTGCATAAGCTGCCTTACCCGTTTCGCGCAGTTGCGTGAACCAGACAGATGGAGCGATGCCGCGTGCATCATCGGGCACGTCGCGCGGATTTACACTTGCGGCAAGCTGCGCAGCGTCGGTCCAGGTGGATAGCTTCCAGTCGCCCATCACATCGGCCTCAGTTGATCTTCACCAATGAACCCTTCGCCGTCAGCAATCCAGATGCCTCGACGTTGGTCATGACGGAGGACAACTTGGCCGTGGCCATACCTTCCATCTTCAGGGTGGTGGTCGAAATCTTGATCGATGTTGGGTCAAGCGTAATCGTGCTGCCGCCGCAAGACAGTGTGATCTTGCTATTGGCTGTGATCTCGATGGAATCGCCAGCGGAAATCTTGATTTTCTTGGTTACGTCGAGCGTGTCGTTGGACTTGATCTCAACCTTGCGGTCTTTGTGGACGGTGACGGTTTCGGTGCCCTTGACTTCTTCCTTGCGCTCGCCCTCGATCAGGATTTCCTCGTTCTTGCCCACCCGCTCCTTGCGGTTCTTGCCGACGCTGATTTCCACATCTCGGCCCACCTTGTGCGTTTCATTGTGGCGCACGCGCGTGTTCATGTCGCGCTCGGCATGGAGGAAAACTTCTTCCTTGCCGGTTGCATCTTCGAACCGCAGTTCGTTTGCGCCCGGTGCCCCGGTGTCCAGTGCTTCGGCTTCGGACAAGGGATCACCGGTGGTGCGTTTGTACGTTTTGGTGCGCCACAGGGCCTTGGTCTTGTGTTCGGGCAGCGCATAGACCGGCATGTGGCTGGCATTGAACACGCGGCCGACCACGATTGGCCGATCAGGATTGCCGTTGATGAAATCGACCAGCACCTCGTGCCCGATGCGCGGGATGATGTTGTTGCCAAGTCCGCCGGTTTGCGAAACGCGTATCCAGCAGCTTGACTTGTCGTCCAGCTTGCCTTCGCGGTCCCAGTGGAACTGAACCTTGATCCGGCCAAATTCGTCTACGTGAATTTCCTCACCCTTCGGACCGGTTACCACTGCCGTTTCAGGCCCGCGTGCAGAGGGGCGCGGCGTGGTCATCGGGGCACGGAAATTCACGTCATGCGGGATCGTGGTGAACTCGACAAACGTCTGGCCCGAGTTGCCTCCAGACCGGTACTGTTCGGGGGCCAGCGTCGTTCGGCAGCGCACGATCAGGTATTTGCGGTTGAAGCGGTCAATCGTATGGCCTTTCAACTGCAGGTGGTATCCGGTTTCGATACCGGCAAAGGTACTGGTCCCTTCATAGCGCAGGCGCTGAGCACGGCGGCTTTCAAGGACGATGGTACTGAGCGTTTGGCCGGCCGGCTCCTGGTAGTATCGGCCGGGCCAGTTGTAGACCTCGATCTCGTCGAGCGGGTGCGCACCCTTGTCGGTTGCCTCGGCCTGTCGGGGGCGTGATGGCTGCTTGAAATCGTAATCGCGCATGGTGACGCGTGCTTCGCCACCGGTCGATGCGCGTTCGTGCCATGTCTGGACGAACAGACCCGTCGCGCCGCCACGGCTTGTCGAATCGGCCATCGCAGCCGAATCGGACAGCGGATTGTATGTCATCGCTCCGGCAGGCATCGGCACGTGGCAGCCGGGCTTGTCACACACAACCATCGTATGTGCCGAGGCGCTATGCTGGTAGTAGTAGTAAAGGCCTTCTTCTTCCATCAACCGCGAGACGAAATCAAAATCACTCTCGCCGTACTGGACGCAGTACGCCAATTGCCGCGTCCCGCCCGAGGCCTTGATTTCGAAAGCCAAGCCACATTCGCCGAGGACCGACTTGATGATCTCGATGACCGGTTTGGTCTGAAAAATTCGATAGTTACTGCCCTGATCGTGCAATTGCGCCGCAGGAGCCAGAATAAGGCGATAGACGAACCCTGCGCCATTGATCTCCTCGACATATTCCGCATCGACGACGATGCCGTGAAAATGGCGCAGCAATTGCCCGTCAAGCTTGCTTTCAATCGCGGCCGGTTTGCCAAGATTGGGTAGCAGCTCGATCTCATCAAGCGACAAGACCTCGAGCGTTATCGCGAAGTTCTGGCTCAGCGCCTCGAAAGCATCGAGGCGCACAAGTTTGAGTTGTTCGGCGCCGTTTCCAAGCCGGAGGGCAAGGGCGGTCTGCCGCATCGGGCTGTCAGCCAAGTCAGTTCCCCTTGCAGGACGTCTCGGCATTCATGCCGAACCGATGCAACCCGTGTGCTTGTTGTTTGCCATTTCGTCTGTGACAGACGTCACCGCTACCAGAATGGCGTGATGTTATGAAGCTCCTATTCCGCAAGATGCGGTAGCAACATCGCGCATGTGGCTGAATGCAACCTTTGACCGACCGATTGTCCCGAAGCGGCACTGATAGGTCGGAATTGGATGCGAGACACTTGCAGATGGCAGGAATCGTTTGCGACGCCAGTTGATGACCTGTAAGAATAGCGGAAAATATTAACCACAGGCGTCGCGAAAACAATGCCCGGACAATTCCGGGGTGGGCATTTGGCCCGCAGGAAAGAGGTGCGCTATGGTATTCAAGATGATCGCTTCGGGAATCCTTATCACGATCCCCACCATCGCCACTGCACAGGCAGGCCCTGTCGCGGTGAAGTCTGAACAGCAGATCGTTTGCGAACTGACCGGAGATTGCGAAGAAAACGCGCAAGAACTGGCAACGCGTGATCGCGGTCCGGACCGTGCGCTTCGCTTCGACATTCCGCAGGGTGCCAAGAAAAAGGTGGTTCCGCCTGCTCCTGGCTATTCTGCGCCCAAGGCGCGTGTTGCAGCCGTTGCAGCGCCGAAGCCGCGAATCGCTGCGTCGTCGGCTCAGGCTCAGCCCGGTCGATCGACCCTGTCGATCAACTTCGCGTCCGGCTCTGCTGCGATTGCTGCGGGTAGCCGTGGACAGGCCCAGATCCTGGCTAACGCGTTGAAAGCGCCGTCCGCAGCGGGCAAGCGCTTTATCGTTGGCGGCCACACGGATTCGGTCGGCGGCCGTGAATACAACCTTGAACTGTCCAAGCGTCGCGCCGAGGCTCTCGTCCAGTTTCTGGTCGAAAGCGGCGTTGAACGTGCACGCCTTCAGCCTGAAGGCTATGGCTTTGAAAAGCCTGTTGCCGGACTCAGCGCCAAGGCTGCCGCAAACCGCCGTGTCGAGATCGTAAAGATCGATTGATCACAGCGGGTTGCCGGGGGGCCAGGCCGAATGACTCTTGATATCGCGGCCCTGATCGCGCCTCTTTCTGAAGAGGCGCCATCGGGTCCGGACCTTTCGTACGACGGTGTCCGTATGGAGATCGAAGGTGTGTTCGAAAGGCCGGTCAGCGAAGACGGCGGCGAATCGGACATCGATTGGCGCAAGGTCATCGATCAGATCGTTACGCAGGGCGCGCAAACCCGCGATATCTGGCTCCCGGTATACCTGATGCGCGCTGCCACTTTCGCGCGCCGATTCGATCTTCTGGTCGAGGCGGCGGAGTGGCTGGCTGCGATGCTGGAAGAGCGTTGGGCCGACCTCCACCCCCAACTTGATGAGTACGGGTTCATCGGTCGCAAGGCACCTTGCGAATCACTAACCCGGATCAGCGATTTTCTTGGTCCGCTCGGGCGTGTTCCCCTGATTGAGCACGCACGTTTCGGCCGGTTTTCCTGCGACGATATCGAGCGATTTGCCGATCAAGGCACATCTGCCGAAGGCTATGGTCCGTTTCGTGCGACGATTGAGGCAACCGACTCGGACGAGATCACAGCGTGTGTTGAACGCTTCGATGCCTTGCGCACTGCTTTTCGCCGCATTGATGGCGTTCTGACCACGAACGCTGATGGCGATACGGCGACCAATTTCAAGCCAACATATGAAAAGCTTGATCGTTTCCGCAATGCCCTCTCGGCGGTCCTGCCGGGGCAGGCAAAGATCGTTGACGAAAGCGGCGGCGAAAATTCATCGGACACTGGCGATCTTGACGGTGGTAATGCAACGGCATTCGTGGCCACCCCTGCCGGAGCCGCGTTTTCAGGCAGCATCCGCAATCGCGATGATGTGCTGCGCGCGCTTGATGCCATTTGTGCCTATTTCCACGCAATGGAGCCGGGCAGCCCCGTGCCGTTGCTTCTGAAACGCGCGCGCGAATGGACAGGCCTTGATTTCATGACCGTACTGGAAGACCTTGCGCCCGGCGGTCTCGAAGAGGCTTCACGCGTTCTCCAGTCGCGGCGGGCGGTGCCCGTATCGGCAGAAACATCAAGCGCCGAAGCCTCATGGGGGGAATCCCAGGCGTCTTCGGAATGGTGATTTGCGGCACCGACTTGGTGCGGCAAGAGGGTGCAGGATTACGGTAGGCAATGTGTCGGGGGGCTACCCTGTCGGCAATGGAGGCGAACATGGCGAAGAGCGGTCAGCGGTTTATCAAGGAAAACAGGGCGCCTCGTGTTCACATCGAATATGAGGTCGAGACTTTCGGCTCCAAGCAAAAGGTTGAACTGCCTTTCGTCATGGGCGTCATGTCGGACCTTTCGGGCAAGAGTCTCGTCGAAAAGAAGTCGCTGAATGATCGCGACTTCCTTGAATTCGACATGGACAACTTCGACCAGCGCATGGCGGCAATTGCGCCGCGCGCCGCTTTCAACGTTGAAAACACGCTCACCGGCGAAGGTAAGCTGGGCGTCGATCTCACGTTCAAGACAATGGACGATTTCTCGCCTGGCGCAGTGGCAAAGGCGGTCCCGGCTCTGGCGCAACTGCTGGAAGCGCGCGAGCAGCTGAACGACCTCATGCTGTACATGGACGGCAAAGATGGCGCGCAGGATCTGCTCGACCAGCTGCTGAAAGACCCTACGCTGATGAAAGCGATGTCAGCGGCAGGCAAAGGCCCGGCAGACGCGAGCGAAGCCTGATCGCCGTGCCGCAAGCGGCAGCGATCGGTTGATGGATTTTCCGACCACGGCATTGTCGTGGCAGGCACACAGGATGGCTTGAGATGGCGACGGAACAGGTACAGGGCGGCGCAGCGGCAACGGAAACCGAGTTCGCTCCGGATGATTTTGCGGCACTGCTGCGCAAGGAATTCAAGCCGAGCGACGATGCCCGGGCGAACCGCATTGAACAAGCGGTTTCCACTCTGGCCCAGCAGGCGCTGGCAGATACAGCCATCATCGGCGATGATGTGTTCAGCACGATGGATGCGCTGCGCGCTGCGCTTGATCGCAAGCTGACCGAACAGGTCAACCTGATCATCCACAACCCCGAATACCAAGCTCTCGAAAGCGCCTGGCGCGGCCTGAGCTATCAGGTAATGAACACGTCAACGGGCAAGGATCTCAAAATCCGCGTGCTCAACGTCGGCAAGGACGAATGCCGCAAGATGTTCCGGCAGTATCGCGATGCTGCGTGGGATCAAAGCCCGCTGTTCAAGAAGGTCTACGAAGCAGAATTCGGCCAGCTTGGCGGCCAGCCCTACGGTGCTTTCGTTTGCGACTATGCGTTCGATCATTCGGGGCCTGATCTCGAAGTCATGAAGGGCCTCGCCAAGATCGGCGCAGCAGCCCACGCGCCGTTCATTGCCGGCGCTGCTCCCGGGCTGATGGGCATGCAAAGCTGGACCGAGCTGTCCAACCCCCGCGATCTTGCCAAGCAATTCGAAGCAACGGACTATGCCGCGTGGCGCACCTTCCGCGATAGCCCGGACAGCCGTTACCTGTGCCTTGCCATGCCCCGCTTCCTCGGACGCCCGGTCTATGGTGCAAAGTCCGAACCGGTTGAGGAATTTGCGTTCGAAGAAGATACCGGCGGCGATCACGACAAGTATTCGTGGGTCAATGCGGCGTATGCAATGGGTACGCGCATTACCGAGGCGTTCAGCACGTGGGGCTGGTGCAGCCGGATTCGCGGCGTGGAAAGCGGCGGCACGATCGAGGGCCTGCCGGTGGCAACCTTCCCGACCGACGATGGCGGCGTCGATATGACCTGCCCGACCGAAATCGCCATTTCCGACCGTCGTGAGGCTGAACTTTCCAAGGCTGGGCTGATGGCGCTGGTCCACCGCAAGGGCACCGATCAGGCAACCTTCATCGGTGCGCAGACGCTGAACAATCCGGCGGTTTACGATGATCCGGCAGCAACAGCATCGGCCAATCTTTCGGCGCGTCTGCCTTATATCTTCTCCAGCTGCCGTTTTGCCCACTATCTGAAGTGCATGGTGCGCGACTGGATCGGCGGCACCCGCAATGACCGGCAGATCGAGCAGGACCTGCAGCGCTGGATTTCCAACTACATAGATGGGCAGCCTGACAGTTCGACCGAGGAAACGAAGGCGCGGCTCCCACTGAAAGATGCGCGCATCGAAGTCGTCCCGGATGAATCAAATCCCGGATATTACAAAGGCAAGTTCCTGTTCATTCCACACTACCAGCTTGAGGGTATGGACGTGTCGCTGAGCATGGTATCAAAACTTCCGAATTCAGGCGGCTAGTGCATTTGATCACATGAAGCGCCGGGCTTCGGGTATATCTGGTCAAGGGCGAGAAGAAGAACAACGCCCAGTCCAAAACAGGGGAACATCCTGTTGGGCCAGACAGTCTCATAGGCTGAACGTCGTTCGGGATCGCAACCAGTTGATCGAGTTTATAGGAGACGGAACGTGGCAGCAGACATCTTTCTCAAGCTGACGAACATCAAGGGCGAATCGAAGGACTCCAAGCACAAGGAAGAGATCGATATCGATAACTTCTCGTGGGGTCTGCAGAATGGCGGCGACTGGGCAACCGGTGGCGGCGGCGGTGCGGGCAAGGTATCGTTCAACGACCTGACCATCCAGAAGCGCTGCGATCTTTCCACGCCTTCGCTGATGCAGGCCTGCGCCAAGGGCGATCACATCGGCGACGGTGTGCTGACTGTTCGCAAGGCAGGCGGCACCCAGGAAGAATTCTACAAGATCACCCTGAAGAACATTCTGGTGTCGAGCATCATGAACACTGGCGCAGATGGCGGCAATCCGATGGAATCGGTTTCGCTGAACTTTGCCGAAATCAAGTTCGACTACAAGGAGCAGACCGAGAAGGGCGGCCTTGGCGGCGTTGCCAAGTTCGGCTGGGATCTCAAGGCCAACAAGGCAGTATGATCCATCGCCCGGCCTTGTGCCGGGCACACTTGATACGGACTGGGGGCGGTCATCATGGCAAATCCGGACGCACTTCTGCGTGAAGGCGATCTCGATGGCGCGCGCGCCGCGCTCGTCGACATTGTTCGGACGAAGCCAGGTGATGACAAGGCCCGCATGTTCTTGTTTCAGTTGCTGTGCGTTACCGGCGAGTGGGAAAAGGCCCGCAAGCAGTTGCAGGCGCTTGCCCAGGTAGCCGATAACGCACAGATGCTGGCAGCGACCTACAATCAGGCCATCGATGCGGAACTGCTGCGTGCCGAAGTGTTCACGGGCAAGGCTGATATGCCGGTTCTCGTCGGCATGGGTGGATGGATTGAAGGTGTTGCGCAGGCAATTTCGCTTGCTGCGAAAAGCCATTTTGCCGAAGCCGATGCCGTGCGCGATACCGCTTTCGGTCAAGCGCCCGACACGCCAGGTACGCTCGAAACGGCCAGCGCTGCGGCCCAATCGTTTGATTGGCTTGCCGATGCCGACATGCGTTTTGGCCCTTCCTTTGAAGCTATCGTCGCCGGACGCTACGGTCTCGTTCCCTTCGATGCGGTGGTTTCGATCACGTCGGATGGGCCGCAGGACTTGCGCGATACCGTCTGGTATCCGGTGCAACTGGCGCTCAAATCCGGGCAGTCGATCGCCGCGTTCTTGCCTGCGCGTTATCCGGGCAGCGAAGCCAGCGGATCTGCTGCGATCCGCCTTGGTCGGCAGACTGACTGGGTAGAACAAGGTGCTGGCGACGCCACGCTGGAAGCAGGCCTTGGCCAGCGGCTGTTAAGCCTTTCTGGTGGCGGCGATGCTGCGCTGCTTGATCTGCGCAAGCTAACCTTCGATTGATGGCGCGCAGTCCTTCTCAACCGGTCCTCAATCCCACGCTTTTTGATAAGCTCGTGGCGGGAAACGACATCGGGGGCATGCGTGGCGGGGAAATAGAGCAGGCAGAGGAACGCCGGGAATCGCTGCGTTTCCTCTCGGTGCCCGCAATTGAACGCTTCAACGAATCTGCACTCAGAGCCACGGTTCGGCGCGAACTCGCATGGTTGCTCAACACGACCAATCTCGAATCGAGCGTGGATCTTGATAACTACCCGCAAGTGCGCACGAGCGTGCTGAACTATGGCGTATCGGATCTTGCCGGAAAATCGCTGAACAGCCGCGCTGTGTTGCGCCGCGCGCGTGAAATTCGTGATGCGGTTCAGGCGTTCGAACCGCGCATCGATCCCGCATCGCTTCACGTCGAACTGTCCGACAAGGTCGAGCGCGAAAACTCGCTGACGTTCGTCATAGAGGCCGATGTGCGCTCGGCCGTGCGGGCCATTCCGATCAAGCTGCGCACCGATGTGGAGGCCGATTCCTCTGCGGTAACGGTGCGGGAATAGCGCGATGGACCCCCGCCTGCTCCGCTTCTACAACGAAGAACTGACCTATTTGCGTGAATCAGCGCGCGAATTCGGCGAAGAGCACGAAACTGTCGCCTCGCGCCTCGGTCTCAAGACGCCGAATGATCCAGACCCTTATGTAGAGCGCCTGCTTGAAGGTGTTGCTTATCTGTCGGCGCGCGTCCAACTCAAGATTTCGGACCAGTATCCAGAGTTTACGCAGCATCTGCTGGCGGCCGTCCAGCCGCACTACCTCGCGCCGGTTCCGTCAATCTGTGTGGCTGGGTTTGAACCAAAGGAGGGCGATCCTTTGCTGGCCGAAGGGTACGCGGTTCCGCGCCAGACTGAACTTATGGCGATGACCGACGAGCAAGGTGCCAGCCCGGTAACCTTCCGCACCGGGCATCAGGTTACGCTTTATCCGCTGCGGATCAGTGAAGTCGAATATCTCGGCTCGCGGACCGCAGTCGCCAGTTTTGCAGCCAGCGCCGGAACGCACGCCGAAGCGGGTTTGCGCCTGCGCTTCGAAGGCGTAGGTGCGATTCCGCTGGAAAAGCTCGGCATCACCGACCTGCCGGTCTATCTTGATGGCTCGGAAACAATCCCCGGTGAACTCTACCGCCAGATCATTGGCGAATGCGTGGCCGTGCTGGCCAAGCCAGCCAAGTCGGCATCCGCCACGCCAGTCAAGCTGCCGTTGCCCGAACAGGCCGGATTTGAAAAGGACGAGGCACTGCTTCCCGCAGAGGAACGCTCGTTCCGAGGCTACCGCCTGCTGACGGAATACTTTGCCTGCCCTGAACGCTTTCTCTTCACGGTGCTCAAAGGCCTCGACAAGGCTTTCGCGGCTGCAGGCGGCGGTGCGGTGGACGTGGTCCTGCTGTTCAACCGCAATGCCCCGGCGCTGGCGGGTGTGTTGTCGCCCTCAAATTTCCGCCTCTTCGCCACGCCTGCGATCAATTTGTTCGAAAAGCAGTTGGGCCGCGTGCAGGTTGATCCGGCAGGCCACGAATTTCAGCTCATGCCAGACCGCACGCGGCCGATTGATTTCGAAGTCTGGCGGATTCTCGATGTGTCGGCACACATGCGCGAGGCGACTGAAGCGCGGCCCGTTGCGCCGCTCTATGCATTGGGCGCTCTGCTGTACGATTGGCGCGATGCACTGTTCTTCGTCCCCCGCCTGAAGCTTCGCCGGTTGTCGACGCGTGAACAGCGCCGGTTGCGCCGCGATGATTATACCGGCACGGAAACCTGGATTTCGCTGACATCGGCGGGCAACCCTGAACGCTTGGGCGATATCAAGGAGCTTGCGGTAAGGGCGCTGGTCACCAACCGTGAACTTCCATCGAAGCTGACCTTCAGGGGCAGCGAACATTTTGTGCCACCGGGTGGCCCGGTCCGTGCGGTCAGCGTGCTGCGCAGCCCAAGCCGTCCGCGCGCGCCGCTGGGGCTTGATGATGCGGCTTGGCGGATCATCGCCCACCTGACGCCCAATTACGCCACGCTTGTCCCCGAAGATGGCAGCGATCCGGCGATGCTGCGCGATCATCTGGCGCTGTACGGCCCGCGCGATAATGCTGCACTGCGGCGGCAGATCGACGGGATCGTGTCGGTCAATTCCCGTCCGGTCGTGCGGCGCGTACCGGGGCGTGGGGCGATGGCCGTAGCGCGCGGCAGTCGCATCACGCTCACGCTTGATGACGCCTCATTCGAAAATTCACGCCTGTTTCTTTTCTCATCGGTGGTGGAGCGGTTCTTGGCCGATTTCACCTCCGTCAACAGCTTCACCGAAACAATCGTCCGCACCCCGGGCGAAGGAACAATAATGTCATGGCCCCCCCGGATCGGACGCAAACACACGATCTGATCGACTGGTCGGCGGAGATCGCCGAACTGCAGCGTAGCGGGCTGTTTGCCGTGCTGCGTCGGGCAGAGGCGAGGGCGGCAGACAAGCCGCGCATCGGTGCGGCGCGGCGTCCGGATCAATCCATCGTCGATCTTGCGCAGGAACCATCGCTCGGCTTTGCCCCGCGCACGCTGGCGCAACTGGAATTCCGCCACGGTCGCCCGCGCCTGTATGGCGAATGGCTGGGATTGCTGGGACCAATGGGTCCGATGCCCATACACCTTACCGAATTCGCGGTTTATGAGCGGCGTTACGCCAAGCAGCAGCCGTTTCTCGATTGGCTGAACACCATTTCCGGGCGGATGCTGCAACTTTTCTACCGCGCTTGGGCAGAATCGCAGCCCGCAGCGCAGGCAGATCGTCCGGCGGATGACCGCTTTGCGGAATGGCTCGGCGCGCTGTCCGGTGCGTGCGAAGGCGCGGACGCAGAGCCGGGGCGGGAAAACTCGTTCCACGCCCGCGCGCGGCTCCACTACGCAGCGGTCTTTGCCGGGCCGCGCAGTGCCGTCGCGATTGAGGATGCGCTTGGCCACTTGTTGCGTCAGCCCGCTACCGTGGTCGAATTTGTGCCGCGTTGGCGCGATCTTGAACGTGAGGATTGCACCCGGCTTGGCCGCAGTTATGCCACGCTGGGGCAGGACACGGTGCTGGGTGGGCGCATCTACAGTGCGTCCGACGCCTTCCGCGTGATCGTGCGCGCGCAGAACCACGCCGATTATCTCTCGCTCATGCCCGGCGGCACCCGCTTTGCCGTGGCTGCCGAAGCGATTGAGGCATTCAAGCCGACGCATCTCGAATGGGATCTTTGCGTCGAATTGGCCGACGAACACGCGCCGCCTGCACGGCTTGATGGCAAGACGCGGCTCGGCTGGTCCGGCTGGGTGAAACCGCGTGGCTCGGCCATCGCCGCCATCGCGCGACGCCGCCGCAAACTCGGTTCCGCTACAGGTTCCGAAGCGGCACCGGCACAGGCAATTTCTACAGGGCCTATCCGGGCCGATGCACACTTACGCAAAACCAGTCTCAAAAGAAGGAAGCCCGCAGGATGACCGAGATCAGCCGCAGCGCCCTGTTCGGGCGGCTCAACCAGACCGCGCTCAAGGGTATCGAAACCGCTACGGGCTTCTGCAAGATGCGCGGCAACCCGTATGTCGAACTGGTTCACTGGGTCCATGTTCTGTTGCAGGATCCGCAAAACGATATGGCGGCGATCCGCACCGGGTTTGGCCTTGATGACGAAAGCCTTGCTCGGCAGGTTGTGGCCACGCTCGATGCCTTGCCGCGCGGTGCCACCGCAATTTCCGATTTCTCGCCGCAGATCGAAGAGGCGATTGAAAAGGGCTGGCTCTATGCCTCGCTCCAGTTCGGCGCTGGCCGTGTGCGGACCGGCCACCTGCTCTATGGCATGCTGAAGACGGCAACGCTGCGCAACGCGCTGTTCTCGATCAGCGCGGAATTCCGCAAGGTGCAGGTTGAGCGTCTGGCTTCCGAATTCGAAGCCGTTTGCGCATCGAGCCACGAAACCACGCAAGGCGCAGACCTTGGTGGCGGCGCTGGCGTGGGCAGTGAAGTTGGCCCTGGCCCGGTCGCCGATGGCGAGGCGCTCATCAAGTTTTCGGTCGACCTGACCCAACAGGCGCGCGATGGCAAGATTGACCGCATCGTTGGGCGTGACAGCGAGATCCGCCAGTGCGTAGACATCCTGTTGCGCCGCCGCCAGAACAACCCGATCCTTGTGGGCGAGGCGGGCGTGGGCAAGACCGCCGTCGTCGAAGGCTTCGCCAAGCGCATTGTCGATGGCGATGTGCCCCCCTCGCTGCAGGGCGTCACGCTGCGCAGCCTCGACATCGGGCTGATGCAGGCGGGTGCCAGCATGAAGGGCGAGTTCGAAAAACGCCTGCGCCAAGTCATCGACGAGGTTGAGGCCAGCCCTACCCCCATCGTGCTGTTCATCGACGAAGCGCACACCCTGATCGGTGCAGGCGGACAGGCCGGAACCGGCGATGCCGCCAATCTGCTCAAGCCTGCACTGGCGCGCGGCAATCTGCGAACCATCGCAGCGACGACTTATGCCGAGTACCGCCAGTACTTCGAGAAAGACCCTGCACTGACCCGGCGGTTCCAGACAGTGGACGTGGCCGAGCCTGAGACGGACAAGGCTGTGGCGATGATCCGCTCGGTCGCGCCGATGATGGAAAAGCACCACAACGTCGTCGTGCTGGACGAAGCGGTTGAGGCGGCGGTCAAGCTTTCGCAGCGCTACGTTCCGGCGCGGCAGTTGCCGGACAAGGCGGTCAGCCTGCTCGATACCGCTTGCGCGCGTGTGGCGGTTTCACAGCATTCCACGCCTGCACAAGTCGAGGACCGCAAGCGGCGGCTGGAACTGCTTGAAGTAGAACGTGAAATTGCTCTGCGCGAGGCGGGCGGGCAGTACACCAGCGGCGAACGTCTGCCCAAGCTGGAGGAGGCGATTGCCGAAGCCACCACCGCGCTTGAGGAGGTCAACGCCAAGTGGGAGCGCGAGAAGGATGCTCTGACCGGGGTGGTTGCCGCGCGCGATGCGTTGACTGAAGCGCGCAAGGCGGCGGGCGACGCGCCGGTTGAGGGCGAGGACGCGCTCAAGGACGCGCTCAAAACGGCGCTGGCCACGATGGCCGAGGCACACGGCGATAATCCGATGGTGTTCGGCGTGGTCGATCAGGACGCGATTGCGGCAGTTGTCGGGGACTGGACCGGCATCCCGATGGGACGCATGGTCAAGAACGAAATCGAAAGCGTGCTGACCATTTCTGACCAGCTAAAGAAGCGGGTCATCGGGCAGGACCATGCGATGGATTCCATCGCCAAGCGCATCCAGACCAGCCGCGCCAAACTGGACAATCCCAACAAGCCGGTGGGCGTATTCATGCTGTGCGGGCCTTCAGGCGTGGGCAAGACCGAGACGGCGATGGTGCTTTCGGAACTGCTGTTCAGTGGCGACGACAGCCTGATCGTTATCAACATGAGCGAGTTTCAGGAAGCGCACACCGTCTCGACGCTCAAGGGTGCGCCCGCAGGCTATGTTGGTTACGGGCAGGGCGGGGTTCTTACCGAGGCGGTTCGCCGTCGTCCCTATTCGGTGGTGTTGCTCGACGAGGTTGAGAAAGCCCACCCCGATGTCCACGAGATGTTTTTCCAGGTGTTCGACAAGGGCTTCATGAACGATGCCGAAGGCCGCTACATCGATTTCAAGAACACGCTGATCCTGCTGACCAGCAACGTCGGCACCGACCTCATCACCACGATGAGCGAGGACGAGGAGATGAAGCCCGAGCCGGAAGCGCTGGCAACCGCGCTGCGCCCCGAACTGCTCAAGGTCTTCCCGCCCGCGCTGCTGGGCCGCCTGATCGTGCTGCCCTATTACCCGCTCAGCCCGACGATGCTGCAAGGCATCGTGCGCATCCAGCTGAACCGCATCGTCAAACGCATCGCCGACAGCCACGGCATCGCGTTCAACTATAGCCAGGAGGTGGTCGAACTGATCGTCTCGCGCTGTAACGAAGTGGCCAGCGGTGGCCGCTTGATCGACGCGATCCTGACCAACACGATGCTGCCTGACCTGTCGATTGAACTGCTCAACCGGCAGATGAACGGGGAAGAAGTGAAGGCGATTGATGTGACGGTTGAGGGCGACGGGTTCGGGTATCGGTTTGGGTGAATTCGCGGCTCCGGCGTAAGCGGGGCCTGAGGGCCGCCTTGCGCGGTGCCCGTTCGCCGGGATGATTGCCGCTCTTTGAGCGAGGTGGCGGGTGTCGGACGAGATCGAGGATTCAGCAAGCGAACGGTCGAGTAGTCATACG
>Ga0209066_10000498_pt1 | contig 57499 bp, 64 predicted proteins | sample All_14_2_FD_187198 | JGI IMG/M metagenome (GOLD analysis project Ga0209066, IMG submission 187198) | Freshwater microbial communities in response to fracking from Pennsylvania, USA - Allegheny Zone_MetaG_DW_15 (SPAdes) (version 2) ...
AGTCTAGGGGGTGTGGCAATCCGGCGGGGACTGGTTTTCAAAGTTGGCCCAGCATATCGACCAGAAACTGCGCCAGAACCTGCACCCGTGGCGGGGTGGCGCGGTGGGATGGGCGGACGAGCCAGATATCGCCCCTGATTGTGCGGTAGTTCGGCATCACAGCCACCAATTGACCGGCGGACAAGGCGGCGCGCGCTGAATAATCAGGCACTTGTGCCAGTCCCATGCCCGCGATGGCCGCCACGACAACGGCTTCGCCATCGTTGAGCGTAGGCCCGCTGCCCAGCTCACGATCAAGTTCGGTGTCGTCGAACATCCAACGTTCCAGCAGTCCGGTAGACGGATAGCGGAAGCGAATGCAGGTATGCCCGGCAAGATCACCCAAAGTTTGCGGTGCGGCACGGTGCGCCAGATAGGTGGGGGATGCGCAAAGCAGGAAGTTGTGCGGTGCCAGTTTGCGGGCAATCAGGCCGCTGCTGTCGAGTGTACCGGTGCGCACGGCAAGGTCGATCCCGCCTTCTACCAGATCCACCTTGCGATCATCCAGCCCAACATCAAGTTCGATGCCGCTGTGGCTTTGCGTGAACTGCGCCAGACGGGGCAGTATGACCATCCGCCCCAGCGTGGCGGGCAGGCTGATGCGGACCCGGCCTGAAGGCGCGCGCGACTGATCGCCCAGCATGGCTTCGATTTCGCGCAGATCGTCAATCATGCGGGTGGCGCGCGCAAAAAGCTCTTCGCCTTCATACGTCATGGACAAGCGGCGGGTCGTGCGGATCAGAAGGCGCATGCCAAGGCGCGCTTCGAGCCGTGCGACGGCCTTCCCAACGGCGGACGCGGAAAGGCCAAGCGTGCGACCAGCAGGCGCAAAGCCGCCGGTTTCTACTGACACCACGAAAGCGGTTAGGCCGGAGAGCGATTCGAGGCTGAATGAGGACATTGTGTCCGTATTGATCGGACATTACAGCTTATTCCGTCAATATGGGAATGATGGCACATGCGGGGAAAGCCCGATTGGTGGGCGGACCAAGGATCGCACCATGCGTAAACGCACATTGATCTCGCTATTTCTGCTAGGCACACTGCCACTAAACGCAGCGCTCGCCAGCGCCGAGCCACTGGCTGCTCACCAACCACCGGGCGCGCGCACATTGCCACCTGCGGCAAGGGCTGCGGTCGATGCCATGATTGCCAAAGGCACACCGGGCGTGACTGTGGTGTTTGGCGGGACGGGGCAAGAAACGGTGCGGGCCGATGTTGGACAGATCTCAGCCGACACGCGCTATCCCATTGCGTCCGCTTCAAAGTGGCTGGCGGCAGCTACAGTGATGGCGCTGGTGGACGAAGGCAGGCTTTCGCTCGACAAGCCGGTTTCCACATGGTTGCGCGGGGCACGGGGCAGGGCGCGCAAGCTGACGCTCCGCCAGCTTTTGGCGCAGACATCGGGCGTCGCGGGCGGCCTTGGCGAGATGTATGACCTGAAACAGGACCATCGCATGACGCTGCGCCAGTCTGCTGACGAGGTGCTTGCACGACCATTGTCCACGACGCCCGGCGCGGTGTTCAACTATGGTGGGCCGGGGTTTCAGGTAGCCGGTGCCGTGGTCGAAGCGGTGACGGGGCAGGCATGGGAAGAGGTGTTCCAGTCCCGCATCGCACGCCCGCTTGGCATGACCGGGACGGTTTGGGCACATCTGAAGTTCGGTGAAGCAATCCCGCCAGCTGACGAAACCCGCAATCCCGTGCTACAGGGTGGGGCTATAAGCACTGCCGACGATTATGTGCGCTTCCTTGAAATGCTGGCTGCCAAGGGCATCTACAAGGGCCGCCGCGTGCTGTCCGAGCAGGCCGTGACCGAAATGATGCGCGACCAGACGCCTGCGGCAAAGATGCTGCCAACGAATGCGGCCTTGCTGGAAAGCGCACACTACGGTCTCGGCAACTGGTGCGAAACGTGGGACGTCCAAGGGCGCTGCACCCGGAGCTCCAGCATCGGTGCGTTCGGCACTTATCCGTGGGTCGATCTGCCAACCGGGCGTTTCGGGCTGGTTTTCATCAACCGGCAGACCGATGCTTTCGCCGTATGGCCAGAAATTCTGGCGGTTCAGGCGGCGGTGACTTCGGGATCGGACAGATGAGGGTGACGTGGCGGCGCATGTGTCTTCTGGTTTTGTCCGCTGTCGGCCTGTCCGCAGGGACTGTGCCGTGGCGTAGTCCAAACATTAGCGATTTTGCTGCCAAAGGCGTGGAACTGACGACGGATGCACAAGGCTGGCGGATCGAACTGCCGCGACGGTATTGGCAGGATCCCGCACGCGAAGCGTTGGCTGACCGTGACTTCATGGCATTGCTGCCCATCGATTTTCACGATGGTGTGATCGAAGTCGAGGTGAAAGGTGAACTGGCCGAAGGCGCGCCGGAATTTGCGCGGGCCTTTGTGGGGCTGGCGTTCCGCGTGGGGAAGGGCCGGTTCGAAAGCATCTATCTGCGTCCCACCAACGGCATCGCCGAAGATCAGGTACGCAGAAACCATTCGGTGCAATATGTGGCGTGGCCGGAATGGCGCTTTGATCGGCTGCGGCGCGAAAGCCCGGAACGGTACGAAACTGCGGCAGATATCGCACCGGGGCGGTGGACGACGATGCGGATTGAAGTGTCTGGAAGCAGGGCAGTGCTGTTTCTGGACAAGCGACCGGTGCCGGTGTTGATCGTCAGCGACCTGAAGCTGGGACCGGATCAGCGTGGTGGTATCGGGTTGTGGGTTGAAACCGGGACGGTGGCGCACTTCCGCAAATTGCGGATCACACACCGCTGAGGGTTTCGACTATCGCCCCGACAAACGCATCCGATCCCGCAGTACGTCAATCGCGATCCGCTCGATTTCCTCAGCCGGGCGTTCTGCCACCAGCAGGTTGCCCAATGAGCGCTGTTTCTGGGCGATGAGGTCTATCGCCTGAAGTTTGTCCATGTGCTTGATGGCGATGTCCATGTCCATGCACAGGGCGGCGCCCAGGGCTTCGACTTCTTCGGCGAGCTCTTCCAGCACGACGGCGATCTGGCGGTGTGTTGCTTGTGCCATCTGGTGGACCTTTTGCTCTTGTGTTTTCGTCACCCTGAACTCGTTTCAGGGTCCATCTGGCCACTCGCATTGCGGTTCGTGGGGAGGGATGGATGCTGAAACAAGTCCAGCATGACGAGCTTTTGAAGGGACGGGATCAACGCCGGGACTTTTCAGCCTCAGGCGGCTTCGGGCACCACGACGGCGTCTGACAGCGCGGCAAGGTTCAGGACCATGACCATCTTGTCGTCAATCGCGGCAAGGCCTTCGAGGAACGGCACCACCGTATCGCCTGCCGAAGTGGGCGGCGGGGGCTGCAGGGTTTCGCTGTCGAGCGTGACGATGTCGCTCACCGCATCGACGATCCAGCCGGAGATCTGCTGGCCCTGCTGCGTCACGATGATGGCGTGGCGCGGGGTGGCCTCAGTCTCGCGCCAGCCGAGGCGTGCGCCCAGATCGATCACCGGCAGCACGGTGCCGCGCAAGTTGACGACGCCTGCAACATAGGAGGGCACGCGCGGCAGGCGCGTGGTGGGGGACCATGCGCGGATTTCGCGGATGGCCATGATATCGAGGCCGAAAACCTGGCCTTCGACTTCGAAGGTGATCAGTTCGCGCAGCATGGTTCTGTGCTCCTTGGTTGGCTTAGTGGGCGGAGTTTTTAGTGGGCAACCCGGCGGACCGCGGCGACGAGCTTTTCGGGATCGAACGGCTTGACGATCCAGCCGGTGGCTCCAGCGGCGCGGGCGCGGGCCTTTTTCTCGTCCGAGCTTTCGGTGGTCAGCACGAGGATCGGGCGGTCACGATGGCGGCTGCCTTCGCGCAGGCGCTCGATCAGGCCGAAGCCATCGAGGCGCGGCATGTTGATATCGGTGATGACGACATCGACCTCGTTCATCGCCAGCCAATCGAGCGCAGCCATGCCGTCTTCGGCCTGCGACACATCGAAGCCGTGGCCCGACAGGGCGTGATTGAGCAGCGCCCGCATGGATGGGCTGTCGTCTACGGTAAGGATCCGGGTTGTGGTTGTAGTCATGGGAGAGGCTCGCTTTTCCGATCAGAACAGTTCGACGTCGCCAGTGGACAAGGCCGGGCGCAGGGTGGGTTGGACGGGTGGTGCAAAACGGTCTTCTACCGTGCGCAGGCGGACCTGGCCCGATGCGGGGCGGAAATCGACACGGCGCGCGCTGGTGCCACCCAGATCCTCGCGCATCAGGGCAATGCCTTCGCGGCGGAGGAATTCGCGGGCGAATTCGGCGTTCATCGTGCCAATCTTCATCATGTTGCGATTGACGTTCGCCCCGCCATAAAGATGGGCCTTGAGGTTGCTTTTGCGGGCACCGCGGCTGAGCATCTGGTTGACCAGCAGCTCCATCAGATAGACGCCGTAGTGTTCGTCCACTTGTGTGCCGGGCAGATTGGCGGGGGGTTCTGACAGCAGGAAATGGTTCATGCCGCCGACCTTGCTTTGCGGATCGAACAGGCACGTGGCCACGCACGATCCGAGCACGGTGGAGTATTCGATTGATGCGTTGGCGCTGGCAAGGGCCTGCCCTTGCATGACGGTGACCCGTTCAAGCGGCGGTGCGCCCGATGGATTTGGGGGGATGGGGGATTCGAAGCTCATCTTAAGCCGCCTTGCTGAAGGCGTGGCGGGCGATGGAACCCAAAGGCGCGACGATGCGCGCGGCACCAAGGTTGATTGCAGCGCGGGGCATGCCGAAGACGGTGCAGGTCGCCTCGTCCTGCGCAATGGTACGCGCGCCTTTCTGGGCCATCGAGAGCAGGCCTTGTGCGCCATCAGCGCCCATCCCGGTCAGCAGGATGCCGACTGCACGGGGACCGATGATCTCGGCGACCGAAGCGAACAGCACATCGACGCTGGGCATGTGGCCGGAGACCGGTTCGCCGCTGCGCAGCTTGCAGTGGAAGGTGCTGCTGCCGCCAATGGAGAGGTGGCGGTCATCGCCGGGCGCGAGATAGACGTGGCCGTCTTTCAAAGGCATGTCCGGCTCGGCAATCATGATTTTCGGCGGGCACGACTGGTCAAGCGTACGCGCCACGGCGGGCGCGAAGCGGGCGTTGATGTGCTGCACGATCAGCGTGGGCGGGCAATCGGCGGGGAAGCCTGACAGCACCGTCTGCAATGCCTCCACGCCGCCGGTGGAGGAGCCTATGGCGATAAGCGCCGGGCGATCGGCCAGCGTGCCGCGCACTTCGGTGGCTATGCGGGTGATGGTTGAGGGTGCTGCGGCGGGTGCGCGGGGTGAGAAGCGGACCTTGGCGGCCTCGCGGATCATCTGTGCCAGCATTCCGGCATCGTCGAGACCCATGCCGCCGCCTGACTTGGCGTAGCAATCAACCGCACCGAGAGCGAGCGCACGGGCGCTCATGTCGTTGCCTTTCTGCGTGGAGCCGGAGACGATGATCACCGGGGTCGGGCGCAGTTGCATGATCTTGGCGAGGAAATCGAGGCCGTTCATGCCGGGCATTTCGATGTCGAGCGTGACGACGTCCGGGTCCAGCTCGCGGATCACTTCGCGGCCTTCAGCGGCGTTGGCGGCGGCGGCCACAACTTCGATGTCCGGCTCCTTGCCCAGCCGGTTCATCAGGATGGCGCGCATGGTGGGGGAATCTTCAACGATAACGACGCGGATGGTCATGCGGCCCTCTTGCGGTAGATGGTTGGACCCTGAGTCGACAGCAGATCGAGCGCCGGGCCGGTCACGCGTTCGGAATGACCGATGTAAAGCCAGCCGCCGGGGGCGAGCTTCTCGGCAAAACGATGCACGAGCCGTTCCTTGGTGGGATTATCGAAATAGATCATCACGTTGCGGCAGAAGATCGTGTCAAACTGCCCCTGCATCGGCCAATCACCCAGCAGGTTGAGCGACCGGAAGCGGGCAAGTTGCTGCACTTCGGGCGCGATGGTCGATTCCTCGCCGGTGCTGCGCGTCCAGTGGCGGCGCAAGCCATCGGGTACGGGCTTCAGATCCTCGGTGCGGTAGGTGCCTGCGCGGGCCTTGGCGATGGCGTGCGTGGCAATGTCGCTGGCCAGCAGACGCAGATCGCGCTTGGCGATGTTTGCGCCAGCGGAAGCGTCTTCGCCCAGAAACGTCATCAGCAAGGACCACGTTTCCTCACCGCTGGAGCAGCCTGCCGACCACAGACGCACTTTGCCGCCGCTTTGCAGCCGCTGGACATAGCCTGGGCGCACTTCGCGGGCGAAGTGTTCAAAGTGGTGGGCTTCGCGGTAGAAGAAGGTGTGGTTAGTCGTCAGTGCGCAGATCGCCTTGGTGCGCTCAGTCGCGTCTTCACGAATGCGGATGACATAGGCACCGAATGTCGCGCAATTGGCGTTGCGCACCAGTGGGGCGAGGCGTGAATAGACCAGCATGGCCTTTCCGCTGGACAGGACGATGCCGGCTTCCTTGTGCGTGATTTCCGAAATCGCGCGGAAGTCTGCCTCGTCGAACACGCCGGGGCTGACCCCGGGCATCGACGCATCAAGGGCGTCCATCAGGCTCATGCGGCTTCTGCCAGCGGAGAATTGCCGCCCGCAGACGCGAGGCTGCGCGAGACGAGGCTGTCGACATCGACAATCAGCGCGACACGGCCATCACCAAGGATGGTAGCACCCGCCACGCCCTCGACCGAGCGGTAATGCGTGTCGAGGCTTTTGATGACGACCTGGCGTTGATCGCAGATCGCATCGACCAGCAGTGCGGCGCGGCCTGCGCCCTCGGTTTCGACCACGATCAGCACGCCATCGCGCGGGTCGGTGCAGGCACCGGCTGCTCCTACGGACTGGCTGAGCGGGATCACCGGAATGAACCGTCCGCGCACGTTTATCATGCAGCGGCTGGCACCAAGGCCCTGAACTTCGTTGGGTTCGGGGCGCAGGCTTTCCACCACATTGGCAAGCGGCACGACCAGTGTCTGGTCACCCACGTTGACGACCATACCATCGGAAATGGCCAGCGTCAGCGGCAGGGTAAGCGTGAATGTGGTGCCCTTGCCGGGTTCGGAATCGATGGTGATGCGCCCGCCCAGATCCTTCACGTTCTGGCGGACTACATCCATGCCCACGCCGCGACCGGACACATTCGTCACGGTCTGCGCGGTAGAAAAGCCCGGTGCGAAGATCAGCAGGTCGATCTCCTCCTTGCTCATCACCGTATCGGGCGAGATCAGGCCTTTTTCGACCGCCTTGGCAAACACGCGTTCGCGGTCGATGCCCTTGCCGTCATCGCCAATGCGGATGAGGATGCGGCCAGACCGGTGCTCTGCCGAAAGCGTCAGCGTGCCCTCGGCGGGCTTTCCGGCAGCGATGCGTTCGTCCGCCTGTTCGATGCCGTGATCTACCGCATTGCGGATCAGGTGAGTCAACGGCTCGCCCAGACGCTCGATGACAGTCTTGTCCAGTTCGGTCGTCTCGCCCGACACTTCGAGCTTCACGTGCTTGCCGGTGGAAGATGCAAGTTCACGCAGGATGCGTGGCACGCGGCTGAACACCGAGCCGATCGGCTGGGCGCGGATCGCCATGGCCGATTCCTGGATGTCGCGGGTCAGCCCTTCGATCATTGTCATGTCTTCGGCCACAGCGAGGCCCTGATCGGCCAGCCGCTGTGCCATCATGGCCTGCGCGATAACGAGTTCGCCCACAGCGTCGATCAGCTTGTCGAGCTTGCCCAGTTCAATGCGGATTGACTGGCCGGGTGCAGGCGGTGCTGGCGGTGCCGAACCCGTGCGCGCCAATTCGGGGTCCGGGGCAAGCGGCGCTTCGACGGGCGCCGGAACGGCGGAGGCAGGAGACTGCACCATCGCCGCCACGGGCGCGGCAACAGGAACTGCAATGGGTGCGGTTGCCACTGGTGCAATTGGTACCGGCGGTTCAGGATATTGCACCTGCGGCATGTCTGCTTGGGCACCAAAGGCCAAAGAGCAGTCGTCACCGACGAAATCGAAGATGTCGCGAACCGCATCTTCGCCCACGCTGGCGGGGAAGCTGAATGCCCAGCCAAGATACCCCGTACCGACATCAAAGCCGTCGAGGGGCGGGATCGAGGATATGTCACACAGTTCGCAAACGCCGCCCAGTTCGCTCATTTCGCGCAGCATCAGCAGCGGTTCACTGCCATTGCGCATCGCCGCAGCATGGGGCCGCACGCGAACTTGCCAGCGGGCTTCGGGGGCAACAGCAGCCGGGGCCATGTCATCCGAAATGTCATCCAGCAGGGCGTCGAGATCAAAGTCGAAGTCGAAATCGTCGCCCGAACTGTCAGCCACTTCGGCCTTTTCAGGTTCAGGGGCGGGCGCAGGAGGGGGGGGAGCGGCAGCAACTGGCGCTGCTGGTGCTGCACCCGCATTGGCCGCCATCGCAGCGGTCATTTCCGCCTGCAGCGCGGCATCCTCTGGCGGCTCACCACTATCGCGCGCAGCGGTAACGTGGTCGCTCAGTGTATCAAGCCCGCCGAGCATCAGGTCGATCAGCGGTTCGGTAATCGGCACGGTGCCATCGCGCACATCCGAAAGCAGTGTTTCGAAAGTATGGGTGAAGCCCTGCAGCGCGATATAGCCGAACGCGCCCGCGCCGCCCTTGATCGAATGGACTGCCCGAAACACCGCGTTGACGGTATCGCTGTCCTGCGTGCCATCGCGGCAGGCCGCAAGGCCTTGCTCTGCGGCTTCGAGCGACTCCTCGCACTCGGCAAAGAAGATGGCCTGGATTTCTTCGGCGGTCATGCGTGAATCCCTGAAAAGAGTTCCTCGCCAAGCCCGGTGAGCTGGGCCACGTCGCGCAATGTCTGCGAAGGCTCGATCACCGCGCCTTCACCGGTTTGGCGGGCGCTGACGAGCAACTGGAGCATGGCCTGGCCGATGTGCTGGCACTCGCGCGCATCGATCCGCAGCGGGCCGGAGCCGAGTGCTGCAATCATTTCAGGCAGCAGCGCTTCGGCTGCGGCGCGATCGCAGCGCGCGGGCAAAGTGATCGATGGCGTGACCGACGACATGAAGATGCTCTTCCTCCGACTCGACTAAGGCGGCTCTACTTGGCCGGTCCGGGGGAATCGGACACGGCATCATGGTTCGAAGAGATAGGGCATGAGGGCAAAGGCCGCCTTTCGCGTACCTTAGGGTGAGATACGTAAGGGGCGGCACAGGAATTGGTCGGCTCTGCGCGCGTAAAGGAATGTGGACGGCATAATCACGCCAGTTCAAGAGGTTCCTTCAAATGCATGATGCTCGCGTACTCGTTGTCGATGATTCCGCCGCTATGCGGGCGCTGTTTGCCGATATTCTCGATCAGGCAAAGAACGTGACGGTTGTCGGTGCGGCGTCCAGTGCCAACGACGCCCGAGAGCAGATCAAGGAACTGCGCCCCAACGTGGTCACGCTCGACGTGGAAATGCCGGGGATGAGCGGGATCGAATTCCTGGAAGAGCTGATGGGATCGAACCCGATTCCGGTGGTCATGCTCTCCAGCCTTACGCAGGCGGGCACTGAAACTTCGCTCAAGGCCTATGAGCTGGGCGCGGTGGAATGCTTCCCCAAACCTTTGAAGGCCACGCCCGAACAGTTTGCCAAGACCGTGGGCCAGTTGGGCAAGATCGTGCTGGCGGCGGCCAACAGCAACGTCAAGGACCGGCGCGCCCCGCGTGACACCACCAGGGTTGCCAAGGTGGCAGAAACGAACTTCGAATGGAACGGCCACATCCTTGCGATCACCGCATCGATGGGCGGGATCGATGCGCTGACGCAGATCCTCGGCGATTTTCCCGAAAAGTGCCCGCCCACAATCATCACGCTCAATGCCGAGCCGGCGGTGGTTGAAACATTCATCAAACGCATGGATGGCGAGCTGAAATGCGCGGTAAAGGCCGCCAAGGATGCCACGCCGCTTGTGCCGGGCACAATCCACATCGCCTATGACCCTGAGCGTCACGCGGTGATTGAACCGGGCACACCTGCCAAGCTGCGCCTGATCGACCGCGATCCGGTGGACGGCGTGCGCCCTGCGGCCAACCTGCTGTTCGGATCAATCGCGCGCGGTGCGATCCCGGCGGCTGGCGCTGTGCTGACCGGCATGGGCCGCGATGGTGCCAAGGGCCTGCGCCTGATGCGCGATGCCGGGTGCAAAACCTTCGTGCAGGATCGCAAGACCGCAATGGTGGCCGAAGCGCCAAACGCTGCAATGGACATGGAAGCGGCTGACAAGGAACTGGGGCTTGGCGATCTTGGCGAGGCCCTGATCGCCTGCTGCCATACGGGCTGACATTCTTCCCGCATCCAGCTTCCGGCGCGAACCGTCCCCATTCGCGCGGGTAGAAAGGAAGCCCGGAGCCTCATGCCGGCTCCGGGCTTTTTCTGTGTAAGGCGGGTGACGTTGAACGGGTCACTTCGTCACCCTGAACTTGTTTCAGGGTCCATTTATCCACCCACACTGTAGCTATTGTTGATAGATGGATGCTGAAACAAGTTCAGCATGACGATTTGGTAGCTGCAAATTGTTGCCGTCTTGAAGGCCCTTACGCAGCAATGCTGCGCAGCATAGCCTCGCGGATTTCGATGAAGTCCTGCCGGATCACTTTGAGCGTGGTGGGGTTGAACCGTGTCACGCAATCAAGGATCGCCCCGCGTGCGGACTGATAAAGCTGCACCAGCGCCTTGGCTGTAGGGTTCGACATATCGATACCCATTTGCAGTGCGGTAAGCGCGGAAATGGCGCGGGTGAGCGCGGCGCTCTTGGCCGAATTGTCACTGCGTTCCTGCGCGTGCAGCGCGCGGCCGATCGATCCGATAACCTGTTCAAGACACAGATCGACCAACTGGCCCGAATTCGCGCCTGAAACCCGCGCATCGAAATCGACGCGGCGGTAGGCTTCCGATGGATCATTGCGGTGATGCAGCATCAGTTGTCACTCCCGTTCCACGCGTCGATCTGGGCCTTCAGGAAGGACAGCGTCGATTGCGAATTGCTGACCCGCGTGTCCATCGAGGCGAAGCGCTGGACCAGCCGCTGGCGGAAGTCCTCCTGCTTCGTGGACAGCGTTTCGGTCTTCTCGGTCAGCGTCTTTTGCAGCGCGGTATAGCGCGTGATCGAACTGCCGAGAGAGGTGCCGCTGACCGCCGAGGCGGAGCGCGCGATCTTGTCGATGGAGGCATAAACGCCGTAAAGTCCGGTCGTCCACATCGCGCCCGCCTCATCAGGTGAATCCTGCAGCGTCTTGGCAAGGCGCGCAGTATCGAGGCTGAACGTGCCGTCGCGCTCGGTCTTCAGACCAAGGTCCGAGAACGTCGCAGGCGCACCGGTGGCGGCATTGGGCATGATCGTCGAACCGGCCAGCGTAATCAGCGATGTGCGCAGCGCGCGCGCGCCGGGATCATTGTTCAGATCGCCGCTGTCCTTGTTCATCGCGGCGTTCAACTGCGATGCCACCTCGTTCAGCGCAGCGACCAGATCGGTCATGGCGGTGGTGATACCGCTGGAGGGATCGCTGAAGTTGATCGTTGCGGGGTTGCCGATGTTGGTCGCGGTCAGCTTCAGGTTGAGGCCGGGCGCAACGTCGTTGGCGGTGTTGCTTTTTGACGTGTAGTCCACCCCGTCGAGCGTGAATGCTGCATCGGTTGCGGTGGATTTCAGGCGGGTGCCAACCGTGGCGGGCGTCCAGGCCAGATTGGCAAGGCCTTCCTCGCCGACGGTCTCGGTCGCCTCGATCTGAAAGCCGCTGGTCGCGCCTTCCTTGCCGCGCAGCACGATTTGCGCACCGGACGTGCCATTGGCGACATAGGCCGAAACCCCGGTGCCCGCAGCGTTGATGGCGGCAGCCACATCGGTCAGCGTCGCACCACTGGGGATGGCAATGTCGACCGCGTCCTGCGTGGTGTCAGCGTTGAAGGACGTGCCTGATACCGTGCCGAAGCGCAGCGTCAGTGTGCCCGATCCGACCGTGGACGTGGCCGAAGTGTAGGCGGGTGTCAGCAGCTTCTGCGAATTGGCCAAGCTGGACACTTCAAGGCTGTAGCTGCCGCTACCGGTGGCGGTGCCCTTGCTGACGGTGGCCACATTGGCGTTTGAAATGGACGGCTTCACCGCCAGATCGCCGGTGCGGATCAGCGAGCCGATGGATGAGGACAGCGTGCTCATCAGCGACTTGAGGTTAGACGCGCTGGAGATCTGTGCGGTCAGCTTCTCGTTTCTCGCCGCAAGCTGATCGATGCGGGTGGCGAACTGCGCGGCGGCAAGCTGCTCTGCCAGCTGCGCCGTGTTGATGCCGCTGCCTGCGCCCAGAGTCTGGACGATCTGGGCGGTTGCCGATGTCGATGCTGTGGCTGATGCGCTTTCCATAAGGACTAGAACGGCGGCGCGGCGGCGCGGTTAAGCTGCACAATCGCTTCAGGACGGCCTTCGGCATCGAACTGCATGTGGATGGGCAAATCGATCGACGGCAGTTGCGGATTGTCGCCCCGCTTCAAGGACATGACGAAGGCCAGCACCGAGGCGATGGCGGCATACAAATCCTCGCGGATCATCTGGTTTTCGCGCGTGGTGAAATAGACCGAGCGGGCGAGCGGCGGGATCTCGATGGTCGGCACGCCCAGTTCCGCGGCCAACTGGCGCATCGCCAACGCTTTCTCGCCACGCCCCTTGGCCAGCACCACCGGGGCAGGGGCAAGGTCGGGGTCATAGGTCAGCGCCACGGAAAAGTGCGTCGGGTTGGTGATGACGAACTGCGCCTTGGCCATCGCTCCCTGCATCGCGCCCATTGCCAGCTGGCGCTGCTTGTTGCGCACGGCGGCCTTGTTTTCGGGCGAGCCTTCGGATTCCTTATGCTCGTCCTTGATCTCCTGCAGCGTCATGCGCAGGCGGAAGAAGCGGCGGATCCACAGGATCGGAAAGTCCAGCAGCGCGATGATGACCAGCCCCGCCGCCAGCGCAAAGGCCAGCGATGTGATCGCGTCCCACGCCTGCACCAGCTGTCCGTGAATGTCACCGTGGCCAAGGCCGATCAGCTTCGAAACCTCGCCCGAACCCCACCACCAGGCAATCGTGCCCATCAACGCCAGCTTGGCCAGACCCTTGCCCAGCTCGATCCACCCTTGCGCGCCGAACATGCGCTTCAGCCCCGACATCGGGTTGATGCGCGAAGCCTTCGGCGCAAGGTTGCCCATGTTCCAGCGGCCATCGGACAGGCCGATTTGCGCAAACACCGATGAAGCCAGCACGATAGCGCCCAGCACGAAGACCGGAGGCAGCACCGCCACCAACGCGCCGATCAGCAGCTTGTTGGGCGTGAAATCCTCAATCGCCGCGCGGTCCAGCGTGAACGAAGCGCGCAACGTGTCCTGCAGCGCATCGAACAACCACGGCCCGGCAAACTTCAGCCACACCGCGCCAACAGCCACGCCCACCGCCGTCGCCAGTTCCTTCGAGCGCAAGACGTCGCCGTTCTTGGCGGCGTCCTTTTTGCGCTTCTCTGTAGGGGCAAAGGACTTCTCGCCCTCCTGCTCGGCCATCGCAGCGCGCCCCTATTGCGCGATCAGCGCGGCGGCCTGGCCGACAGCGGTGGCGGAGATTTCCACCATCACGTCGGTCAGCATCGGCGCGGCGGCGATCATCGCGGCAAGGCCTGCCAGCACGCCCGCAGGCAAGCCCAGCGAGAACAGGTTGAGGCTGGGGGCAGAGCGGCTGATGATGCCCGTCGTCACCTGCACCAGCAGCAGGATCAGCGTGACCGGCAGCGCGATCAGCAGCGCGGTGACGAACATCTGCCCGGCAAACTGCGTGATCAGCTCCATCCGTCCCGGCGCGAGCCACGGCGTGCCCGGCGGGAACGTGGCGTAGCTATCGACCAGCAGCGCAATCCAGTTGAGATGCGCCCCGGTGCCCAGAAAGATCACCGTCAGCACCACCGCGAAATACTGCCCCATTGCGGGCGAACTTGCGCCGCTGACGGGATCGGCCGTGGTGGCAATCGACATGCCCATGCCGCCGCCGATGATTTCTGCGGCCAATGTCGGCGCAGCGAACGAGAGTTGCAGCGCAAAGCCGATGGCAAGGCCGATCACCACTTCGTTGGCGGTGGCCAGCAGGCCGTCGATTGACAGCAGTGCAGGCGGCGCGGCCACCGGCGTCCATGCGCAGATCAGCAGCGCAATCGCTCCGGTCACGATCACGCGCACCTGCGGCGGCACTGTTGCTGCACCGAACAGGGGCGCAGCAAACATCGCCGCGCCGATCCGCGTCATCACGAACATCCAGCGCCAGAAATCGGCCTCGAGCGCGCCAAAACCGAAGTTGAGTTGCAGCACGCGGCTACTTCCCCGTCATCGCAATCTGCTCGAAGATTTCCTTGGTGAAATCCCCGATCAGGCCAAGCATGGCCGATCCGAACAGCACCAGCACCAGCGCAGTAATCGCCAGCTTGGGCACGAATGTCAGCGTCTGCTCGTTAACCGACGTTGCCGCCTGAATGACGCCGACGACCAAGCCGACCGCAAGCGATGCGAGCAGTACGGGCGCCGCCACCAGTGCGGTGATCCACAGCATCCGGTCTGCCAGCGAGAGGAGGGAGGCGGTGTCGTCCATCAGCCGAAACTCGCTGCAAGGCTGCCCATCAACAGCGCCCAACCATCGACCAGCACGAACAGCAACAGCTTGAACGGCAGGGACACAATCGTCGGGCTCATCATCATCATGCCAAGGCTCATCAGCACGGATGAGACGACGAGATCGATCACCAGAAATGGCAGGAACAGCATGAAGCCGATCTGGAAAGCGGTCTTCAGTTCACTCGTAACGAAGGCCGGCAGCAGGATCGAATAGGGCACGTCCGCCGTGCTGGCAAAGCGCGGGGCCTTGGCCATATCGGCAAACATGCGCAGGTCCGTCTCGCGCGTCTGGCGGATCATGAAGCCGTGAAATTCACGCCCGCCTGCCGCCAGCGCCTGCTCCGCGCCGATCTGGCCGCTGGCATAGGGCTGGATCGCATTGGCGTTCACCTTGTCGAGCGTCGGCCCCATGATGAACAGCGAAAGGAACAGCGAAAGACCGATCAGCACCTGATTGGGCGGTGATTGCTGCAGGCCCATCGCCTGACGGAGGATGGACAGCACGATCAGCACACGGGTAAAGCTGGTCATCATCAGCACCAGCGAGGGCAGGATCGTCAGCAGCCCCATGATGAGCAGGAGCTGCAACGAAAGCGACAGTGAACCGCCGCTCTGTGCGCCTGCCATCTGGCCGAATGCCCGGTCCAGCGCGCCCGAAAGCGCCGCCGGTTCCTGTGTGGGAGCCGGACCTACCGCCGCCATCGCGTGATGCGGCAGCAGGACCAACACGGTCGTCAGTGTGGCAAAAAGGCGCTTCACTGCACTTCCTCCGATTCAACCTTTGGCACGTCAGTCTTTTCACGCGCAGGCGCTTCGGCCAGCCGCACAAGTCCATTCTTCCCCGCCGAGACGAGAATTTCGCGCCCGTGGAATTCCAGCACGGCCAGCCGCAGCGTGGGGGAAAGCATCTGCGTTTCGATGATCCGCACCGATTTCGGCGCATTGCCGCCCATGAAGCGGCCTTCCATGCGCTTGGCGAATTTCAGGCTGGCCCAGATCAGTCCGCCGATCAGCGGCAGCAGGACCAGCAGCTTCAGCACATACCAGAACATCAGGCGTCATCCCCCTTGGCGGCTCTGGGGGCTTTCTTCTCGGGCGATGCGGCAGCAGGTTCCTCGCCATCCGAACCCGCCAGTTCCACGATGCGCAGGCCAAAGCGGTCACCCTGCGCCACCACTTCGCCGCGCGCGATCAGCTTGCCGTTGACCATCACGTCGAGCAGTTCGTCAGTCATCCTGTCGAGCATCACGACGGACTCTTCGGACAGGCCAAGCACGTCCTTCAGCTTCATGGCTGTGCGGCCGAGTTCTACTGTCAGGCGGACATCGACATCCTTGAGGAAATCAAAACCGCGGGGCTGGAAGGTCATGGGGTCTTTGCCTCTTTATTCAGGAAAGGTGGGAAATCTGGATGGCGACACGGTCTTCGAGCGCGCCGATCGAGCCGTGGGCATAAGTCTTGTCGCCCACCACCAGCGGCACGCTGCGCGCGATGGGCACGGGCAGAACCTGCCCCACCTGCAACCGCGAGATCGTGGCCAGCGGCAGGCGCATATCCACCAGCACCGCGGTCATATCGATGGGCATATCGGCAAAGGGGGCATCGGTGGCCTTGGCCGGGCCGCGCGGAGCCTTGGCAGGGCGTTTGCCTTCGCCATGCGCAAACATCTGGCCCAGCGTGTCCATCGGGAACGCGATGGAAATGACCCAGGGCATGCGGCCCTGTTCCAGCACGTTGAGGGTCAGCGCAGCCACTGGCGTGCTGCCCGGCATGGCCTGAAGCTGCGCCAGGCTGGCATCGCGGCGCACCGCGCGGATGGCACCGCAACTGCCGCCCAGCGCCACGGCAAGGCAGGTGGCGATAAGCTGTTCGATCCGCCCGATCATCAGTTCGGCCGAAAGCGGGAACTCCTTGGGCAGTGATCCGGGCGTATCGCCGGGGCCGCCAAAGGCACGATCCACCAGCCGCAGCACGCTTTCGCCCTCGATGCTGACCATGAACGGGCCGCTGCCAATCTGCATCAGGCTGTTGGCGGCAAGGCGCGGGATTTCCGAACAGAAATCCTCGAAATCGGTCTTCATCGGCTTGGCCGGATTGATCTGCGGCTCCGCCCCGCCCAGCAGTGGCGACAATGCGCCGCGCACAGCCTTGGCCAGACGCTCGCTCATCCGCGCCAGCGCGGGCACGAGTTCAGACGTGTCCGGGCCGGGGCGCAGCAAGGCCGGATCGTGCTGGGCAAGGGCACGTTCGGCAACAAAGGCGCGTTCTGGTTTCATGGGTACGGTTGGCCTCAGGTGGCAATCGGGGTTTTTACTGGACGATGAAGGACTTGAAATAGACGTTCTCGACCCCGCCAAAGCCCTCGTTCTCGGTCAGGACTTTGTTGATCGTGTTGGTCATCCGCTTTTGAAAACGCGCCTTGCCTTCGGGGCTGACCACTTCTTCTTCCGGCGTGTCGGCAATGGCGATCAGCAGGGCAGAACGGATCGCCAGTTCATGCTTCTTCATCCACAGCACCACGCGGTAATCGCGGCGGGTAGAGGCCGAGATATTGACCTGCAGCAGCGCGTCGGAATCGCGCAGGTTGGATGTGAAATCGTCGGGGAAGTTGTAGTAGATGGTGCGGAATTCGCTGCCGCCGTCGCCATCGGTATCGGCACCGCCCGCCTCACCTTCACCTTCCTTGGCGGCAGGGGCAAAGGGATCTTCCTCGCCCTTGCGGATCAGCTTGGGGTTGTTGTCCACCTTGATGACCTCATGCGGACCGCCGCCGCCGATCACGCCAGCGGCCACCAGCCCAAACACGCCGCCCGCGCCTGCGCCCAACAGCGCAATCGCACCGACGACCTTGATCATCATGCCGCCGCCCTTTTTCTTCTTGGGCTTTTCTTCCTTGTCGCCTTTGTCGCTCATGGTGTGTCTCTCAGAATGGGGAAGTCAGGATCAGGCCCAAAATCAGGCATAGATGCCGCTGTCGCCGGTCTTGTCGGCGTCATCTTCGCGGCGTGTGGATGTTTGCGCACTGGCGGCCATGCGGGCATCGGTGCGCGCGTTCTGCTGCTGGCCCTGCTGCTGACGTTGGGCGTTGGCGTCGCTCGCCTGCGCGCGCGCATCACCCTGTGATTGCTGGCTTTGCGATGGGTTCTGGCCGCGCGTGTCCGCCGATGTCGCAGCGGCTTCGCTGCTGGCGTTGACCGCGCGGGCAAAGCCGGGATCGGCGGCGCTCATCGCTACGGACAGGCCAGCATCGGTGCTGTCAAAGCGCATGGAGACGCGCCCGAAATCGGTGTTGGTCACCGCCACGTTGATTGAACGCGGCGAAGCGTCTTCGCGGGCGCGGTTGAGCGTGTCGACCAGCGTGGCAAAGTCGATGCGCTCGGCCTTGGCTTCGCTGCGGGTGGTTGTGGCAACCGGCTGAGCATCGACGGCGAGCGGCGCATCGGTGATGACGGCGCTCGGAAGGGCGGCTTCTGCAAGCTGTGGCTTGATGGTTTCGGTGGCAGCTGGTGCGACCTTGCGCGGGGCTGAATCGCCGGGCGTGGCGGTCTGCGTGTCTGCCTCCGCTGCGGCAGGCACAGAGCGCTCAGTCTGCGTTGCAGACGGCACCGTTGACGCTGACGTTAGCGGTGCTGTGGGCGGTGCCTCGCCTTCCGATGCTTGCGCTACTATCGGGGTCGATGCTTTCACAGCCGAGGAAGCAACGCGCGGCGAAGCGCCTTTCGGCGTCGCCGGGATCAGCTCGATTTGCGCGCTATTGGCAATGGCAGCGGCGATAGCGGTAGGGGCAGCGGGGGGGGAGGCGCTGCCCGGTGCGGTGGCCAGTGCGGTGCTGGGCGTGGCAGCCGGGGCGGCGGCTGGCTGTTCGCTCACAACCGGGGCCAGCCTGTCAGGCGCGCCAAAGATTGCGGCGAACAGGGCAATGTCGGGCTGGGGTGCAACTTCGGCTGCGGAAGTCGCTGTTTCGTCGGGAACTTCGGGCAGCGCGTCTGCTGGCGCATCGGCCTCACCACTGCGGGTAGGCACCGGACCCGCCGCTGCGGCTTTCATCAGCATCGCTTGGGGCAAGGCTGTTGCTGATGAAGCGGCAACCATGTTTGCCGCATCCGGCAAAGTCTTGCCGCTTTCCGGCAAAAGAGCGGTTGCCGCTGGTGTCGTTGCTGCCTGTAGCGCCAGCAAGGCATCAAAACGGGGGGAGGGCGCGCCGCTGCCCGGTTCTGCCGGAACGCCTGCGTTTTCCAGCGGTGCGGCGAGTCCCGGGGTCAGGGCTGTCTGCAAGGAAAAGGCAGAGATTTCGGGCATTGCAAGGGTCTCCGGCGGTTGCGTTAACCCTGTCTATTCAAGACCCGTGCCAGATGGCTTCTTGCCGGTGACAGGAATTGTGCCTGCGGCAATTTTCCGTGCGATCAGGCGCTCCTGCGCCTCGGCCCGCTCTTCCACCGCGGCGCGGCGGCGTTCGGCGGCGGCGGCTTCCTGCGCCTTGGCATCGGCAATGCGCTTGGCCGTTTCGGCATCGGCGCGGGTGCCGGTGGTGATGCGGTCAAGGCCTGCAATGAAGTGCCGCAATTGCTGCAGCCCATGCGCATCGCGCGCATCGGTGCGGGCGGAATAGTCGGCAGACAAGCGGCTGGTGCGCTCTACCAGTCCCTGCAACTGCGCCAGTGTGCCTTCGGCCTTTCCTGCCTCGGCCAGCGCGGTCTGGCGGGCGATGTCGCGGATGCGCTCCAGCCGCTTGAGCCGGGCGAGCCGCGCGCGTTCGGCCTTCACGGCCCGATCAATTGCGTCAGCGCGGCAACGCTGGGTGCCATCGGCACGATCTCACGCTGCGGCTGGCTGATGAAGCCGGTCAGCGCTTCATGCATGGTAATCGCACGGTCAAGCTGCGGGTCCGCGCCGGATCGGTACGCGCCCATCAGCACCAGATCGCGGTTCGCCTCGTAACTCGCCACCAGCGCACGGAACGTGCGCGCGGCTTTCTGGTGTTCCGGCGCGGTAATGTCGTTCATCACGCGGCTCAGCGATGCGGCGATGTCGATGGCGGGATATTGCCCCCGCTGTGCCAGATCGCGCGACAGCACGATATGCCCATCAAGGATCGAGCGGGCGGTATCGACCACCGGATCGTCCTGGTTGTCGCCATCGGCCAGCACGGTGTAAAGGCCGGTCACCGAACCCCCGCTTTGTGCAGAATTGCCCGCCCGCTCCACCAGCTTGGTGATCGTGGCCAGCGCCGATGGCGGATAGCCGCGCGCTGCGCCGGGTTCGCCCAGCAGCAGCGCAATTTCGCGGCCTGCGTGGGCCACGCGCGTCAGGCTGTCCATGATGAGCAGCACGTTCTTGCCCTGCGCGCGGAAATACTCGGCCAAGGCGGTGGCCATCATTGCGCCACGGATGCGCAGGTTCGGCGCGTGGTCGGCAGGCACGGCGACGATGACCGAACGTTCGCGCTTGGCTCCCTGCATGTGCCGTTCAACAAAATCAGACACTTCGCGCGCACGTTCGCCGATCAGGCCCACAATCACGATCTCGGCCTCGGCCCCATGCGCGATCATGTCGAGCAGCACCGATTTGCCCACGCCGGACCCCGCCATGATGCCGATGCGCTGGCCTACGCCGAAGGTGGTCAGCGCATTGAGCGCGCGCACACCGGTATCGAAACTGACGCGCACGGGTGAGCGATCCAGCGCGGCGGAGCGCACCCCGCCCGCAGGCCATTCGCGGCGACTGTTGATGGGGCCGCGCCCGTCGATGGGTTTGCCCTCGCCATCCACCGCGCGGCCCAAGAACGCCTCGCCTACCGGGACCATGCCGGGGCGGCCTTCGGGACGGACCTTTGCGCCGGGGCGCAGCAGCACGGGATCGCCAAGCAGCATCATCAAGGTGCGTCCATTGCGGAACCCGATGGTCTCGGCGGTGAGCGAGCCAGACCCGTGCGCGATGCGGCATTGCGTGCCGATGGGCACGGAAAGCCCTGAAACTTCAAGCATTCCGCCATCGCAGGCGGCCAACAGGCCATAGCGCGGCGGGGTGAAATCCGGCTCGCACAGCGCCATGCCATCCAGCAGCGGTTCGATAAAGTTCAGCATTGCCGCAGCGCTTCCACGATGGACAAGCGCCACTGCTCCGGCCCGTTCTCAACCCCGCCAATCGCGCCTTCGACCCGCACCGCGCCGCGTTCCAGCGATGCGTCGGGTTCGAAGTGCCAGTCCTCGGGCAGGCGCGCAGCGATCAGCGCAAGGTCTTCAGGATGAAGGCGAATTACGCGTGCATCTTCGGCACGTGCGAGCATCGCGGCGGCGACTTCGACGCGGCGGGTGAGGCCTTCGGGGTCAAGCGCGGCGGGGGCGATGGCGGACTCGCACAAGGCGATGACAGTTTCGCGCAAGCGGTCTTTCAGATCGGACTGCATCGCGGCGTCGAGGCGCGATAATGACAGCTCGATCTTGCTCCGCGCGGCTTCCTGTTCGGCGATGATTTGCGCTGCTGCTTCCTGCGCTTCACCCATGCCGCGCGCGTATCCTTCGGCCCATGCTTCAGCCACGGGATCAGGCACTTCGGTGTCGTCTGGTGCGTCTTGGTGCGCGCTAGGTGCATCTAGGTGCACTTCAGGAATCACCAGATCGCGGAAGAAACGGCGGTCCCGGGCAAAGCCTGCGGACATGTGTCCGAGGTCCGCCAAGGACACCGCTCTAAGCCTGTCAGACATAGTCATCATCGCCCGCGCCGAACACGATCACGCCCTCGGCGGCGAGGCGGCGGGCGGCGGTGATCATGGCTTTTTGGGCTTCGATCACTTCGGCCATCTTCATGCGGCCACGCGCGTTGATTTCATCGCGGATGCCATCGGCGGCACGTGCGGACATCGAGCGGAAGAACGGTTCGCGCAGTTCCTCGGCAATGCCCTTGAGCGCGGCGATCAGCGCATCGCTGTCCACCTCGCGCAGCAGTGCGCCCATCGATTTGTCGTCGAGCACATAAAGGTGTTCGAACTTGAACATCTCGTTCTCGATGGCCTTGGCCAGCTGGCGGTCCTGCTTGGCGATTTCGGGCATGACGCGCTTTTCGACCGTGCGGGCCGAGGCGTTGATGATGTCTGCCGCTTCGCGCGGGCCACCCATCTTGAGCGCAGCCGATCCGTGGCATTCGGCGATGCGTCGGTCGAGGATTTCCTCAAGCATCGCAATGGCTTCGGGCGCGACCGGGCCGAGCGAGGCGATGCGGTGGACGACCTGGCCCTGAATCTCGTCGGCCAGCCCGTGCAGCACGGCGGCGGCCACTTCGGGATCGAGTTGGACCAGCAGGACGGCAATCGCTTGCGGGTGTTCATCGCGGATCAGCGGCACGATCACTTGCGGCGTGAGCCAGCGGGCGAGTTCGATGGTGGGGGTTTGCGAAGGATCATCGGGCGCGATGCGCTGCATCAGGCTGTCTGCCTTCACTTCGCCCACCGCGCGCGTCATCAGCGAGCGCACTTGCCCCACGCGATCATGCGCGATCAGGCCGAGCCGTTCGGTCTTTTCAACAAAACCCGCGATGGCTTGCGCGATGGCGACCGGGCCGATTTCGCCCAGCGCGCACATCTTTTCGCCCAGCAGGCGCAGTTCGGCGGGTTCCAGTTGCGACAGGATGTGGGCCGCCTGATCGTCTTCCAGCAGCATCACCATGACAGCGGCGCGTTCGGGATCGGAGATCTGCGGTCCATCGGCGATGATTTCGCTCATCTCGCTCATGCGGCACCTTCCTCTTCAGGCTCTTTGAGCATCTGCTTCAGCGCAACCAGCGCGTTGTCGGGCTTTTCATCGACAAGGCGCTGGGCAAGGCTGACTTGCCGGGCGAGCGCTTCGGCATCGACCACGCCGGTTTCCGGGTCTTGCGCAGGCTGGATGGCAGCGGCGACTTCCTGCGCGGTGACCGGCGGGGTTTCGTTCGCGTCTTCAGAGGCTTCGTCATCCTCATCAGCATCGTCGTCCTCGGCAGCCTCGCCCTTCTTGCGCTTCTTTTTCTTGGCCTTGGCGTCATCATCGGCCTTGGCCGGTTCGCGCTTGAATGCCTTGATCAGCGGACGCACGCCGAGCAGCAGGACGAGCAGAACGGACAGCAGCGCCACGCCATTGCGCAGGATCGTGGCGAACCACGGGGTTTCCCAGAACGGCGCAGGTTCCACCACTACAGGCTTGAACGCGCGCACCGCCACGGCCACCTGATCGCCGCGCGCGGTGTCTGCACCGACGGCAGCGCTGATCAGTTGCTTGATCTGTTCGATTTCGGCAGGCTTGGCCTTGGCCATCATCTCCGCACTGAGGGCTACGGCGACGGAGAGGCGGCGGACTTTGCCCGGTGTCTTGTTCGATACGGCAACTTCGCGGCCCAGTTCATATGTCTTTGCCGAACTGGACTCTGTGTTCTGCGGCGTTGGGGCGGCGGCGGTGGGCGGTGTGCCAGCAGGGGCGCCCGGTTGTGCGACGGTGGCGGGCGGCGGCGTGTTGGCCGTGACGCCGGGCACACCTTGCGCCGTGGCGGCATTGGCCTGTTGCGAGGCGGTTTGCGTTTCCTGCCGGACGACGCCTTCCTTGTCGTATGACTCGCGCGCCGAGGTGACCTGATCCATGTCGAGATCGACCTGGATTTCGGACGAGAAATTGCCATCGCCCAGCATCGGGGTGAGCAGTTGCGCGATCTGCTGGCGCAGCTTCTCTTCCATGCGCTGTTGCAGTTCGAGCCTGTCACCATCGACGCCACCGGCTTCTGACAGCAGGCGGCCATGCTGATCGACCACGCGCACGGCATCGATGGAAAGCCCCGGCACCGATCCGGCGACGAGGTTGACGATGGCGCGGACCTGGCTGTCCGACAGTTGCCGCCCGTTTTTCAGCTTGGTCATGACCGAGGCAGTGGGGGCGATGTTATCACGCACGAAGACCGACTTTTCCGGCTCGGCCAGATGGACGCGGACCGATTCCACGCCGTCGATCTCCATGATCGTCAGTTCCAGCTCCCGCTCGCGCGCGGCTTTCAGGCGCTGGCCTTCAAGGCCACGGCTGGCACCCATCGGCAGCTTGTCGAGCATTTGCATGCCGGTTTCGGGCGTGGCGATGGCGCCATCGGATGCAGCGGCCATGCGCGCTTTATAGAGGTCGTCCTCGCCCACGGTGACAGCGCCAGTGCCGCTGTCGATCTGATAGGGGATGGCAGCCTTTTCCAGACTGGCGATCACTTCGGCGCGTTCGCCATCGGACAGCTGGCTGTAGAGCATGCGCTGCGGGGCAGGCGACATGGCCATCCACACCACGGCGGAAAGGCCCGCAGCCGAAACGCCTGCGAACCACGGCAGCATGCGCCGCACGGGTGGGAGTGACAGGAATGCTTTCGCCCGCGTGGCGGGGCTGCCGCCAGCGGGATCGCTTAACGTGCTGAGCATCGAAGGGGATGCGGGATCGGCTAGATCGGCCATTTAATCACACTCCCATCCGCATGATGTCTTGATAGGCGTTCAGCAATTTGTTGCGGACCTGCAGCGTGGCTTCGAACGCGACGCTCGATTCCTGCCGCGCCAGCATGACCTTGGCGACATCGACCACTTCGCCCTTTTCATAGGCCGCGCTCATTGCGCTGGCGTTCTGCTGGGTGGCGTTGACGGTATCGAGTGCGCCTTTCAGACTGTCGGTGAAGGAGCCTGCGGGGCCGGAGGTGGCTGCGGTTGCCTGTGTCGCGTCAGGCGCTTTGACCTGCTGGAGCAGTTGCGAGCGCTCCATGATCTGCTGACGCAGGGCCATGATGTCCTGAATGCCGGAGGCGCGGCCTCCGATGCCTGAGATGCCGCTCATCGCCGGCCACCCACGGCAATACCGGCTTCACGGAAGCTGGCGAGGCGATAGCGCAGGGTGCGTTCTGAGATGCCGAGCTGTCGTGCGGCGGCGACGCGGCTGCCGTTGCAGGCCTCAAGCGTGGAGATGATGGCGCGGGCTTCTGACATCTGCACGATGTTCGAAAGCTTTGCGTCTGACGTTTCTGGCGCGGCTACGGGTGCGCTGACAAGGCGGGTCGTGCGGTCAAACGCGATGTGTTCCGGCCCGATCATCGGGGCGTTGCCAGCGAGGACCAGCGCGCGGCGGACCACGTTTTCCAGTTCGCGCACGTTGCCGGGCCAGGAATGGGCGGCAAGCATGGACAGTGCCGCGTCCGAAATCCACGGTGCATTGGCCGCGTGGCGCAGCGCCATTGCAAAGGCGAGCGGGGCAATATCGTCGGGCCGTTCACACAGCGGGCGCAGGGCGAGGGGGAAGACGTTGAGGCGGTAGAACAAGTCGGCGCGGAAGCGGCCTTCTTCTACTTCCAGCGGGAGATCGCGGTTGGCGCAGGCGATGACGCGCACGTCCACCTTGATCGGCTGGGTTGCGCCCAAGGGCACCACTTCACCTTCCTGAAGCGCGCGCAGCAGCTTTGCCTGCAGCGACAGGGGCATTTCGGCGATTTCATCGAGCAGCAGGGTGCCGCCATTGGCCGCGCGGAAGAAACCTTCGCTGGCGGCGTTCGCGCCGGTGAAGGAACCCTTCTGGTGGCCGAACAGCAAAGCTTCGAGCATGGCTTCGGGCATGGCGGCGCAATTGATGGCGATGAACGGCTTGTCCTTGCGGGCCGAGCGTTCGTGGATGAAGCGGCTGAGCACTTCCTTGCCGGTGCCGGTGGGGCCGTTGATCAGGACGGGGATGTCGCTGGCGGCGATGCGTTCAGCCAGGGCGAGGACGGACAGGCTTTCAGGATCGGCGGCAATCGGTGCGCCGGGGCGGGCGGCACAGGCCAGCAGCGCGGCAAGGGCAGCCTCGCCCGCACCATCGGCATAGCGCACGGTGGCGATGCGGCTGCCGCTTTGCCGTTCGATCTGGGGCACACTTGCGCGTTCCAGCAGCACGATCTGCTTGCGCGGGGGCATGGTTGCGCCTTCGAAAGCATCGGCCAACAGGGCTTCACCTTCCGCGCCATAGCTCGAAAGCACCGATGCCGCGCGCTGCACCAGCGCTGCGTGGGCTTTTGAAGCCGCTTCGGTGAACTGCAGAATTCCGCAATCGCGAATCATTTTGAAACCCCTGTTAACCATCAAGTCCGTGACGCATCTTTCGCGCGTAACCGGCAAACAGGTTGAAACTTTAAGGGGGCGGGAAACCCCTAGGGCCAATACCTAGGGACGGCAGTCTTTTGCCGGGGGGTGGCTTAAAACCGGCTGCACTTTGCCGGTCTTTGTCTCGACAGCCGCGTCGATCCACTGGCCCGGCAGTCCTTTCGGGAACACATTACCCAACCGGAGACTGAACAATGGCCGTAATCAACACAAACATCAGCGCCATCAAGGCAACCAATTCCTCGAACAGCGCCAACAAGATGCTCGGCACCGCTATGGAGCGCCTTTCGACCGGCAAGCGCATCAACAGCGCCAAGGACGACGCAGCTGGCCTTGCCATCGCCACCACCATGACCGCACAGATCAAGGGCATGAGCCAGGGCGTGCGCAACGCCAACGACGGCATCAGCCTTGCCCAGACCGCAGAAGGCGCTCTGAACGAAGTCAGCAACATGCTGCAGCGCGTTCGTGAACTGGCTGTGCAGTCGAAGTCTGCCACGTACCAGCAGTCTGACCGCGATGCGATGCAGTCGGAAGTCGGCAACCTCAATGCCCAGATCTCGGACGTGCTGAACAACACCAAGTTCAACGGCAACGCCGTGTTCGCCGTGACTCCTGCTGCACCTGCAGCCGACGGTTCGGACGATGCCACGTTTGAAATCCAGACCGGTGCGAACACCGCCGATACGGTTACCATCGTCAGCAAGGCGTTTGACGGCACCAAGATCTTTGGCGGCACCGACACGACCTACGACCCGGCTTCGACCACACAGGCGCTTGACGTTTCGTCGGTTACCGATGCCTCGACCACGATCGACAACGTCGATGATGCGCTGGCAAACGTGAATGCGACCCGTGCAACGCTGGGTGCAGGCCAGAACCGTCTGGAATCGGCGGTGAACAACCTGAACGACAACATCACCAACCTGTCGGACGCCCGCAGCCGCATCGAAGACACCGACTATTCGGCAGAAACGACGCAGATGGCAAAGGCACAGATCCTTTCGCAGGCATCGACCGCGATGATCGCACAGGCCAACCAGAGCCAGCAGAACGTGCTGTCGCTGCTGCGTTAAGCCACAGAACAGACGCTTACAGAAACGATTGGCGCCCGTCTCCACCGGGCGCTGGTCAAATTGCCCGGCGGCCCTTTCCCAAGGCCGCCGGGTTTTTCTGCGTTCAGGCGGCCAAAGGTTTATCTATGCAGAAGGAGCCGCGCTCTTGTGCTTTGGCGCGGTAAAGTGCGCGGTCTGCGCGTTGCAGCAGATCGTGGCGGTTGTCCGTTGGGCCAATAAGTTCGGAACAGCCGATCGTGGCGGAAACGGTGAAGTCTCCGGCTGTGGACTTTCTTGGGAATCGCAATTGCTCTGCCAGTTGCGCGGCGATTTCGGGGAGCCGGGCGATAAGACCCGGATCGGTCAGGACGAGCGCAAATTCATCACCGCCAAGCCGGGCTGCAAGCGAATCCTTGAGCCAGGGCGAGCGCAGCACCAATGCCACGGCGCGAAGGAGATCATCGCCAGCGGCGTGGCCCAGCGTATCGTTGACCTGCTTGAAATGGTCGAGATCAATCAGCATCAGGGCAAGACGTTCGCGCGAGATCTTTGCCTTGTCGACGCAGGAATCGATGTAGGACACGAACTTGTGCCTGCTGGCGATCAGCGTGACCTCATCGGTATTGGCACGTTTGGAAAGCTCTGTGATCGACCGGTGCCGTTCGGTCACGTCTTGCAACACGCCGATCAGGGCCACGACGCGGCCTTCCTCCAGTTCGGGCTCGCCAATCGTGCGCACGCGCTTTGCCGTGCCGTTGGCCGCGACAAAATCCAGCTCAAGGTCAAAGCATGTGCCCGACTGGGCCGCCGCATCGAGCGCAGCCTTAAGCCGTTGGCGATCGGTGGGTGGATAGTATGACAAGGCATCGTCGAGCGCTTCGGTTTCGGTAACCGGAACACGGTGAATGTCGTAGATGCCTTCTGACCAGATCGCCCGGCCAGTGCCCAGATCGAGCCGCCAGCAACCGATGGAGGTCAGCCGCTCTGCCTGCCGGAACTGGCGCTGGGCGCGTTCCTTTTCAGCCAGCATGGCCTTGAGCAGCACGGCGTCTTCGGAAAGGGCGATGCTGGAGAGGCGCGATTGCAGCATGGCTTCGACGCCGCGTGCGAAGGAAATGAGCCGCGCGCTGTCGGCGGCGGTGAAGGCGCGGGGCTTGGAATCAATGACGCAGAACGCGCCTATCCCGGTCGCCGGGGCATCGGGGTGCGGACGCAGGCGCAGCGGCGCGCCGGCATAGAAGCGGATGTTGGGATCGCCGGTGACCAGCGGATTTTCGCGGAACCGGGCGTCGAGGTGCGTATCGGGCACGACCAGCAGGCTGTCCTGCGCCACGGCGATGCGGCAGAAGGACTGCTCTATCGGGGTCTGCTCTGCCGCAATGCCGCGCCGCACAAGGAACCGCTGGCAATCTGTATCGAGCGCCGAAACAATCGCCATCGGGCAATCGAACAGCACACTGCCTGCCTCGACCAGATCGGCGAGGCCTTCATCCCGGGCTTCGAGCAGATTATCAAGCAGGTACACGCGACGACTCCGATCCGGCTTTGCAAAACCAGATGCGCGCGTGGAAGTTAACGATTTCGTAAGGGTGCGACGAAGCGTTTGAGAAATAGGCTTTTTCGGACGTTCACCCTGTCAGCAGGATCGACATGCGGCGGTTGCGGGGGTCTGCCGGATCGTTCTGGATCAGCGGTTCGCGGTCGGCCACGCCTTCGATGCGGCGGAAGCGAGGTTCGGCGATGCCCTGGCGAGTCAGCGCCTGACGGGTGGATTCAGCGCGGCCGGCCGAAAGCGACCAGTTGTTGGCCACACCGTTTTTCCAAGGCAGCGAATCCGTGTGGCCGCGCACGGTGATCTGCATGGGTTCCGTTGCAATAGCCTGGCCGATGGCGCGCAGCAGTTCGGCAGCGTCGGGCGTCAGCACCGTGGTGCCGATCAGGAACATCGAGAAATCGGCATCATCGACCAGATCGAGGCGCACGCCGTCGGCGGTTTCGGAGATGCGAACCTGCCGCGCCAGCTTGCGCAGCTTTTCCGATTGGGCGAGCTTTTGCGCGATCTTTTCCTTCATCGCTTGCGTGCGCTTGGTCTTGCCGCCGCCTTCCTTGGGGCCGCCGGTGGCATCGCGCGGGACGGTGAGGGTTTTGTTGCCGGTCTGCCCGGCGCGGTGTGGGTAATCGTCCACATCGGTGAGCGAGGAGCCGCCCAGCACGCCAGAGCCGCCCGCGCTGCCCTGCCGTACTTTCACAAGGGTGGGTGTGAAGTAATCGGCAATGCCCTTGCGCTGCTTTTCGGTGGTGGCACCCAGCAGCCACATCAGCAGGAAGAACGCCATCATGGCGGTCACAAAGTCGGCGTAGGCCACCTTCCACGCGCCGCCGTGATGGCCACCTGCAACAATGGTGATCTTCTTGACGATGATCGGTTTGGGCGGCTCGATTTTGCCTTTTGCGGGTGCTTTGGCCATGATTCAGGTATCCTAGCGCCCGCGCAGGGCATCAAGGAGTTCTGACAGACCGGGGCGATAGGCGTGGCCGAGGCCAGAGCGGGCGCTTTCAACGACCAGTGGCTGCGGCCAACCGTGCAAGGATGCGATGATCACCTGCTTGACCGCCTGATAGATCATCTCGTCCTGTTCAAGCACCTGCTTGAGGCGGCCTGCGATAGGGCCGACGATGCCATAGGCGAGCAGAATGCCAAGGAACGTGCCGACCAGTGCCGAGCCGATCATGCCGCCCAGGATCGATGGTGGCTTGTCGATGGAACCCATCGTCTTGACCACGCCAAGCACGGCGGCGACGATGCCCAACGCGGGAAGCGCGTCGGCAAGGCCCTGAATGGCGTGTTGCGCTTCGTGCTCTTCGTGGAAGTGGGTCTTCATCGCGTGGTCCATCACGTCTTCCACCGCGTGAACCTCAAGCGTGCCGGAGGACACGACAATCAGCGTCAGCGTGTCACAGATCAGCGAGGTAAGCGCGTGGTTGGCGACAAGACGCGGATATTCGGCGAAGATCGGCGAGTTCTTGGGGTCTGTGACATGGCTTTCCAGCGCGACCGGACCATCGCTGCGCAGGATCTTCATGAGCTTGGTGCAGAGCACGATGGCGTCTACGTGATCCTGCTTGTTGTGCTTTGGCCCTTTGAACGCCTTGCCAAAGCCGCCGCCGAGGCCCTTCAATTCGTGCATCGAGTTGCCGGTGACGATTGCACCCACAGCCGCGCCGCCGATGATCAGCATTTCGTGCGGCAATGCGTGCAGCACTGGACCAAGATCGCCCCCGGTGATGGCAAAGCCGCCAAACACCATTGCGAGCAGAATGACGATACCGATGGCTACGAACATGAAATGCTATCCCGGTCTGGCAGAACTGCGATCAACGCAGCACGCTGAACAGTGAAAGGTTGGCAAGCTTGGAAAAGCTGGCCTGGCTGGCTTCGAGCACGAGCATGGTGTTTTGCAGCCGCGCGATGGATTCTGTGAGATCTGCGCCGCCCACCTCGGTCTTTTCCGTGGTGCGCTGTTCGGACAGCGCGGTGCGGCGATCAGTGTTGAGATCGATCCAGTTGAGCCGCGAGCCGACCACGGTTTGCGCAGTGGTGATGGCGTTGAGGCCATCGCCCAGCGCGGCGAGCGCGCCATTGGCGGCTGCTGCACCGCCAGTGCCGCTGGTCAGCGCGTCGGCAAGAGTCTTGGTGATGGTGAGCAGATCGACGCTGGCCCCGCCAGACTGGAATTGCAGGAATTCCGGGCCGGTCAGCCCGCGCGAAACAGCCTGACCGCCGCCGAGCGAGATGGTGCCCGCCTGTCCGGTGCCGATGTAAGAAGCGTTCCCGGCGGCATCGAGCGTATAGGCATCGCCTGCACTTTCGCCCCCGAACAGGGCATTGCCCGCGCCATCGCGGGTGTTGGCCAATGAAACGAGATTTTCGCGGATCTGCGCCACTTCCTCGCCGATTCCGGCGCGCTGGCTGTCACTGAGCGTGGCGGAGGCGGCTTGCGTGGCAAGCTCCTGAAGCCGTGTGACGAAGCTGGTCATCTGCGACATGGCATTGTCAGTCAGCGTAAGGTCAGTCGTGGCGCGATTGGTGGCGGTGGTGTCGATTGCGTCGAACACGTCGGCCCGGGCGAGCTGGCGCAGGCGCGAGGCGGCGACGGGATCGTCGGAAGAGCGTTGGAGGCGCTGCCCGCTCGACATTTCGGCCTGCGTCTCTTCGGCCTGGCTGCGCAGGGCGTTGAGATTCATCAGCGAGCGTTCATAGAACGCAGCGGTTGAAGTGCCGAAGATCGTGCTCATGGCTGATTACCTGCCGTTCATCTGATGGCGAGAAGAGTGTCAAAGATATCGGATGCTACCTGCATGACCTTTCCAGACGCCTGAAAGGCCTGCTGGAATCTTACTAGGTTGACCGCTTCCTGATCGAGGTCGACGCCCGATTGCGCCGAAAGAGCGACCTTGGCGGTATCGGCGATGGTCTCAAGCGCGCCCAATGTGACATTGCGGCCGGCAAGCGTGCCTGAAACGTCGAACAGGATGGCGTCCATCGTGCCAGCGGGATCAACTCCGGCCAGCGCGGTGCGGATGGCAGTGAGGTTCGATGCATCGCGGCTGCGCGGGGCGCTGCCCGCAGGCGCGGTGGCGATCTTGCGACCGTCGGTTGCCACCAGCGTGAGCGTGGCCATGCTGTTGCCTGAAAATATCGCTGTGCCGGAGTTGCCATCCAGATCGTCGCCACCGGTTTGCGCGGCGTTGACATCGGTCACCATGTTATCGACCAGCGTGTCGAGATCGGCCTTGAGCTGGGCGTTCTTGGTGAGCGCAAGCTGCTGTCCGGCCATCGACCCACCGGCAAGGGTGAGCGGGGTGCCACCGACATCGAAGCTGATCGTGCCATCGGCAGCTGTGGCCATGCTGACACTGGCGGCACTGTTGCCAACGACCAGATCGCTGCCGCTGGCTCCGCCGATCTTGACCGCGACTTGCCCGTCAGTGCCGAAAGTGGTGGCGATGTTGCCATAAGTGCTGAGCTGTTCGAGCAGCGTATCGCGCTGATCGAGCAGGGCGGTCTGATCGCTGCTGGCATCGGATGCGCGGGCAAGGCGGGTGTTGGTCCGTGCGAGTTCTTGCGCGATGCGGTTGACCTGCGTCACGCCGTCGCCCGCAAGGAAGCGCATGCCTTCGCCCGCTGCGTCCATTTCCTGCCCAGCGATCTGGAAGGTGCCGACCATCGTGCGCGCTTTTTCGATGACCGAAGCGCGCAGCGAGGTATCGACGGGGTCTTGTGTCAGCTGTTGCAGCGAGGATTCAAAATCGATGATCGCTTCGAACACGCCCGATTGTTCGATGGCGGATTCTATGTTCTGGAGCGCCGTTACCTCGGCGCTGGCGCGGGCGACGTCTGATCCGGTGCGGCGCACTTCGGCCTGGCGAAAGGCATCGGCATTGCGCACGATGCCATCAAGCCGGACGCCCGAGAGCGACAAGTCACCAATACGGTTTGCGCCGCCGGTCTGCGCCACTTCGCGGAAGTTGGCAGAGCGGCGGACATAGCCGGTGGATGAGGCGTTGGCGATGTTCTGCGCGGTCAGATCAAGGCCGATCTTGGCCGCCTGAACGCCACTGCGCGCGATGGAAAGGAGGTCTGACGCCATGACTTACTTCGCCTCCTTTGGCGTGGTGGCTGCCGTGGCATCTGCGGGAAGCAGCGCGGCAAGGTGGCGTTCGATCTGCGCGGCAAGGCCAAGCGCGCCCGATTGCGAGGCGATTTCGGCAAAGCGTTCATCGCGCATCTGCACGAACGTCTCGTCCATCTTGCCGAACACGTCATCACCGCCGAAATCGACCGAGCGGGCAGCAGTGAGCATCTGGCGCAGGAAGATTGCCTCGAACTGCTTGGCAGCGCCGGCCAGCTTCTCGCGGTCGGTCGCCGTGACGGGCGTGAGCGAGAGCGAAGGCGCAGATGTGGTGGAAATCGCGGTCATATCACCACCATCTCGGCCTTGAGCGCGCCCGCCTGCTTCAATGCTTCGAGGATGGCCACGAGGTCTGACGGGCTGGTGCCGAGCTTGTTCAGCGCATCGACCAGCGAGGAGAGCGAAGCGCCGGGTTTGAACATGGCGACTTTTGCTTCTTTTTCCTCGACATTGATGTCGCTGCTGGGGGTGATTGCGGTCTGGCCCCGGCTGAAGGCGTTTGGCTGCGAGACTTGCGGCTTTTCATCGATCTTCACGACAAGGCGGCCGTGGCTGATCGCGGCGGGCGAGAGGCGCACCGCGCTGTTGATGACGACCGTGCCGGTGCGGCTGTTGATGATCACGCGCGCCGGGGTTTCAGCAGGCGTGATGTCGAGCATTTCGATCGCGGCCATCGTTGTTGCGCGGGCATCGGCACCTGCGGGCAGGCGCAGCGCGAGGGTGACGCCGTCCTCGATGGTGGCGGACTGCGGGAACTGGCCGTTGATGGCGTCGCGCACGCGCTGGGCAGTGAGGAAATCGGCCTCGAACAGGTTCCAGCGCAGCACTTCGCCGCTGTCGAACCCGGTGGCGACGGCGCGTTCGACGCTCGCCCCTTCGGCGATGCGACCGACGGTGGGGACATTGACGGTGAGCTGCGAGCCATCACGTGCGGTGATGCCAAGGCCGCCGACGGCAAGGTTGCCCTGCGCCATCGCATAGATCTGTCCGTCCGCGCCATAAAGCGGCATCATAACCAGCGCGCCACCGCGCAGGGATTTGGCCTTGCCGATGGTCGAGACGGTAATGTCGATGCGCTGGCCGGGCTTGGCAAAGGCGGGAAGTTCGGCGGTGACGAGCACGGCGGCGGCGTTCTTCAGCCCGGGCGAGATGCCTGCGGGCAGTTGCACGCCAAGGCGGCCTGCGGTGCCGCGCATCGCCTGAGTCAGATATTCAAGGTTATCGTCACCCGTGCCCGCAAGGCCGACAACGATGCCGTAGCCCGTGAGCTGGTTGGCGCGCACGCCCTGAAACTCGCCGAGATCGCGCACGCGCTCTGCCAATGCCGGGGAAGGCACGAGGGCCGCGAGGCTGAGCAGCAGGGGGACTAGGAACCGGACCATGATCGTCAGCACTCTTTAAAAGGGCGAAATTGCGTTGAAGAACTTGCTCAACCAACCTTCGCGGCTGGCGCGGCCGAGCGAGCCGTTTCCGGCGTATTCGACGCGCGCATCTGCGATCTGGGTGGAAAGCACGCGGTTTTCCTGATCGATGTCGCCAAGGCGCACGATGCCGGAAAACTGCACCCATTCCTGACCCTGGCTTAGCAGCATGCGCTTTTCCCCCCGGACAAATGCCGTGCCGTTGGACCGCACTTCGGCGATGGTCACGACGACCTCGCCCGCCAGCGAACTGGTTTGCGAGGCATTGCCCTGTCCATTGAACGACGATCCGCCCGAAGCATTAAGGGCGTTGGGATTGAGGAACGACAGCGGCCCGGCCGTGGGTGGGGTGACCGAGAACTGGCCCTGCTTCTGCGTCTTGGCTCCGGCGGTCTTGGCGGTGGTCATGGATTCGACCAGCATCACGCGCAAGGTATCGCCCAGAGCATGAGCGCGGCGGCCTTCGACAAAGCCGATGTAGCCGGTGCTGGCGTTGAAGATCGACCCGGCGGTGGGTGGCGCGGGCTGGACCGCGACCGGTGGGGCAAGGACGGGTTCGAAGCCCTTCTTGGGCTTGGCGGCAGAGGCGGGATCGACGAACCATGCCAGCGCTGCGGCGACAATCGCGCCGACCACCAGCCCGCGCGGCGGCCCTGCGCGGCGGCGGGGTGCGTCCTTGCGGGTAAGCGTGAAGTGGCGGTCAAACGGGGTTTCCATCGGGGTTTCCATCTGGATCAAAGGGTCTGGTTGGCGTTCTGAAGCATCTCGTCGACTGCCGAGATCATCTTGGAATTGATCTCGTAGGCGCGCTGGGTCTCGATCATGTCGACCAGTTCCTCGACGACGTTGACGTTGGAGCCTTCGAGATAGCCCTGACGGATGTTGCCGCGCCCAAGCTCTCCGGCCACGCCGACTTGCGCCGCGCCGGATGCGGCGGTTTCCTGCAGGAAGTTGTCGCCCATCGAGCGCAGGCCGCCGGGATTGGCGAAGCTGGCAATGGTGATCTGGCCAAGGCCTGCGGGTTCGGCCTGTCCGTCGATGGTGGCAGAGACGGTGCCGTCCTGCGCGATGGTGATGGCGCTGGCGCCTTCGGGGATGGTGATGGCGGGGTTGAGCGCATAGCCCTGTGCCGTCACCAGCACGCCTTCGGCCGAGCGCGAGAAATTGCCCGCGCGGGTGTAGCCGAGCTGGCCACCGGGCAGGGTCACCTGAAAATAGCCGTCGCCATCGAGCGCGAGGTCGAGCGCGTTGCTGGTGACCTGCAGCGTGCCCTGACTGTCGATGCGGGTGGTGGCCTGCACGCCCACGCCGGTGCCCAGGTTCAGCCCGGTGGCAAAGGCGGTTTCGTTCGAGGACTGCTGGCCTGCCACGCGAGCGTCCTGATAGGCCAGCGTGGCGAAGTTGGCGCGGTCGCGCTTGAAGCCGGTGGTGCCGACGTTGGCCAGGTTGTTGGCGATCACGCGCATGCGCGTGTCCTGCGCTTCGAGACCGGTGCGGGCGACGTGGAGAGCGGAACTGGGCATCGGGGTTCAAACCTTTCGGATATCAGGAAATGCGCATCAGCGAGGCACTGGATTCATCGATCTCGCGCGCCTGGCTGACGACTTTGGTGCGCATGTCGAACAGGCGCTGCGCCTCGACCATTTCGACAAGGATGCGGGTGGGATCGACGTTGGATTGCTCAAGGCTGCCGACCATCAGGCGGGCTTCCTCGTCCTGCGGCAACACGCCGCCTTCCTGCCCGGCCACGCGGAACAGGCCATCGAGGCCCTTGTCGATCTTCGTGCCGACGGTGGAGGCAATCTTGATGCGGCCGACCTGCTGGGGCGGAGCTTCGGGCGTTTCGGGATTGGCGACGCTGACCCCGCCATCCGGCGAAAGCGTGACCTTCGAGCCGAGCGGCACGGTGATCGGGCCGTTCTCCCCAATCACCGGACGACCATCGCCGTTTTCCAGCACGCCGCCCGCGCTGACCGTCAGGTCGCCGCGCCGGGTGTAGACTTCGGTGCCGTCTTCGGCCTGCACGCTGAGCATGGTGTCTCCCGTCAGCGCCACATCTAGCGGCTTGCCGGTGGAGATCAGCGTGCCCTGCTTCATCGAAGCGCCGCGCACTTCGCCCTCGGTCATCGAACGCGCTTCGAGGCTGGGGCCTTTGAGCGTCATGGGGGTGGCGTTGAGCAGTTCGGCGCGGAAGCCGATGGTCTGCGCATTGGCCATGTTGCTGGCGATCACGCGCTGACGCACGGTCGATCCGACCATGCCGGAATAGGCGGTGTAGATCAGGCGGTCCATGCGTCAGGCTCCGGTCACGTCAAGGATCAGCTGCGCAGCTGGATCACGGTTTGCGAAATCTGGGTGGCGGTATCGATGGCCTTGGCGTTCGCCTGGAAATTGCGCTGGGCGGTGATCAGACCGACAAGTTCCTCGGCAATGTCCACGTTCGACCGCTCCAGCGCGCCCGACAGCAGCGAGCCGTACTGGCCGGTGCTGGGCTGGCCGTAATTTGCAGCGCCTGAGATGCCTGTGGCGACCCAGTTGGACGAGCCGATCTGCTTCAAACCCTGCGGTGCGATGAAGCTGGCCAGCGCAATCTTGCCGATGACGAGGTTCGAACCATCGGCATAAGAAGCGGTTACCGCGCCATCATCACCGACACTGATCCCGGCGAACTCGATCGGATTGCCTGCACCATCAATGCCATTGGTGGCCGGGATCAGCGCGTCGGTGGGGGTGGTGGAGGTGATTGCACCGGCGGCGTCGGTCGGGAACACCTGCAAGCGGTTGTTTGACCCATCGCTGACGAAGCCCGAACCATCCACTGTCATGCTGCCGTTGCGGGTGTAGAGCGTTTCTTGCGTGATGACATTCTTGGTGGTGAAAAAGCCATCGCCGTTGATGGCCAGATCCAGTGCGGAACCGGTCTGCTCCACAGGGCCAAGCGCGAAGTTCTGCGAGACGCTTTCGACCGCTGCGCCGATGCCGACGGTCAGCTTGGGATTGGAGAAGGCGCTGCCGACCACGATGTCGGCAAAATCGGTGCGGCTCTTCTTGAAGCCGTTGGTTTCGGCGTTGGCGATGTTGTGGCTGATCACGCCAAGGTCGGTCTGGGCGTTCTTGAGGCCGTTCAGGGAGGTGTAGAAGGACATTGGGGTCTCCTGCTGGAATGATCAGGCGGTGGTTGTGGTGGAAGAAGACTGCTGCGCGAGCAGCTGCGCGACGGTGCTGTTGAGCGTGTCGAGCTTGGTCGCGATGGTCGAAAGCGTTTCGGACTGCTCGGCATTGCCGCTGACCGAATCCTTGATGTCGTTGAGGTTCGACAGCGAGGAGAACTGCGCCAGCTGCGCGAGCATCTGGGAGTTGTCGACCGGGTCGGTCGGATCCTGATTCTGCAGCTGCGTGGTGAGCAGCTTGACGAAATCCTCGGCCCCCATCCCGCCCCAGCCTTGGCCGGCCTTGGAGGATGTGGTGGCGCCGTTGACGCCGGTGGTGGAGGTGACAGAAGCGATCGACATTATTTCATCCTCATCGTTTCAAGCATCAGCTGCTTGGCGGTCTGCATGGCCTCGACCACGTTCTGGTACTGGCGGCTGCTTTCGAGCATCTCGACCATCTCGGCGTTTTCATCGACCGGGGCGGTCCAGACATCGCCGTTCTCGTCGGCCAGCGGGTGGCCGGGATCGTGCTGGCGGATCGGCGTGGCATCAGACCGGATCACGCCGTTGACGCGCACGGTGGACAGGCCGTTGGCCTGATCGAGCTGTTCGGAAAAGACCGCGCGCAAGGGGCGATAGGCCTCGGCTTCGGTGCCGGTGACGGTGCCTGCGTTGGCAAGGTTTGATGCGGCAGCGTTCATCCGCACCAGCTGGGCCGACATGGCCCGACCGGTGACCTGGAACAGGGTGAGGGGGCTGTTGGCGGGCATGGCTTATTCTCCCGTGATGGCGCGGGTGATCGTTTCGACCCGGCCCTTGAGGAAGCTGAGCGTGGCGGAATAGCCGACGGCGTTTTCGGCAAAGGCGGTCTGCTCGGTCGCCATCTCAACCGTATTGCCATCGAGGCTGGGCATCACCGGCACGCGGTAGCGGGTTGCATCCTCCATCGCCTTGTCGACACTCGCGCCCGAAGTGCGGGCCTTGAGCGCGGTGGCGAAATCGATGTCCTTGGCCTTGTAGCCGGGCGTAGCGGCGTTCGCGATGTTGGACGTGAGCAGGCCCATGCGCTGCGAACGCAGTTCCAGCGCAGTGCCGTGGATGCCGAACAGGGTCTCGCTCATACGTGGTGCCTTCATTGGCTGACGGATTGCTGCCGGTGTTTCAGCAAGGCGCGTGCCAAATGCCGGAATGCGGGGCTTTGGGCGGAGGCTGGACGGGGAAGCGGCAAAGGCTTGCCGGAGGGCGGCAAATTGCAGGCGAAGGGGTGAATTTTTGCCGCGCGCTGCCGTCCTGTGCGTCTGAGGAGCTTCGCTGCGCATGGCATTTCACGCATTGATCGACGGCCTGTCCGCCACCATTGTGCTGGGCGGAACGGGGCTGGCCACCGTCTTGCGGTCTGGCCCGCAGGAGCTGGCGCTGACGGCGCGGGCGCTGCTGGGCCTGTTTGCCCGGCGCTTTTCGGCAGAGCGGGCCAAGGCGGATCTGGCCGGGCAGGTTACGGCTATCCGTCGTGACGGTGTGCTGCGCGTCAATCCCCGCGCCATTGGCGACCGTGAATTTGACGAGGCGAACGATGCGATGATCCGCACCCGCTCACTCGATCCAGTGGTCGAGCGGCACCATGCGCATCGCCGCAGCCGCTTGGCCCAATCGAACACTGCCGTGCGCACGCTGGCGCAGGCGGCGGAACTGGGACCGGTGTTCGGCATGGTGGGTACGCTGGTTTCGCTCAGCAGCCTGCCGAGCGATGGGCTTGATCCTGCCGCGCTCAATGGGGCGATTTCGATGGCGGTGGTGACTACGCTTTACGGGTTGTTGCTGGCCAATCTTGTGCTGGCCCCGCTGGCGCGCATGGTCGAGCGGCAGGCGCAGGCCGAAGAACAGGCGCGGCAGGATGTGATCGACTGGCTGACGCGACAGTTGGAACCCGCGATGCCGCAAGCCGTGCAGAACGGCGCGGGGCGCGGATTACGCCATGTCGAGGCCGTGCGCGAAAGGCAGCCCGCATGATGATCCGGGCCGGGACCGGCTGGCAATATGCGCTGGCTGATCTTTCGCTGATCCTGTTTCTAGCGACGGCCTCGGCACTGGCCATGGCGGGCAAGGCCGACAAGCCAGCACCACCCCCACCGCCGTTGCCTCCCATTGCCGCTGCGCTGGAAAGCGAGCCTGTGGCGGTGTGGAGTGCGGGGGCAGGTGCACCGCCCTTGGCCAATTGGCTTGGCCAAGTCGGCAGCGACCCCCGGCTCGAAGTGCGCGTCGTGGTCCGTTATGCCAACGGAGGGCGTGATGCCGCCGTGGCGCAGGCGCTGCAGATGGCCGAGGCTGGCGGTGCCCGCGCAGGGCAGGCGCGCATCCTTGTCGAACCGGGCGAGCGGGCGGGGGCGAGCGTTTCGCTTTACTACGCCAGCGAGCTTGCGGCGCAGGGACCAGCGTCCTTGGCACGATGATTGCTGTGTTCAGGGCAACACAACGATCCGGATGAACCCAGATGCGCATTCCTGCTCCCACATTTGTCCTTTGCGCGCTGGCCGCAACGCCCGCGCTGGCGCAGCCGCCGGGCTTCCATGATCTGACCACCATCGACGCTGCCGTGGCAGCCTTTACCGGGACAGGCGCAGGCCAGCCCGGTGGCGCGGTCATGCCGGTGGACCGGCGGTTGCGGCTTGCGCCGTGCTATTCGCCGCTGGTCGCGTCGTGGCATGGAATGCGTCAGGACAATGTGATGGTGCGCTGCCCCGATCCCGGCGGCTGGCGGCTGTTCATTGCCACATCCGGCAATGGACGGCAGGAAGCTGCCGCACCGCCTGCCGTTGCGCGCGGCGAAGCGGTGACAATCTCTGTTGCGGGTGAAGGCTTTGCCGTCTCACAATCCGGCGAGGCGATGGAGGCTGGACCCTTGGGTGGATGGATCCGCGTGCGCACCAGCGCCAAGGCCGTGCCGATCCGTGCGCGGATAGAGCGACCCGGACTTGTGGTTGTGCCGATAGACTGAAAGGATTTGCCGGGGGCATTTTAACGAACCGGCAAAATTTTTCCGCATGATCCCTTAAAAGACCTTCATCGCGTCCGTTCTCCTGTTCATGAAACGCTAGGAGCGGACCCCATGTCACCTATTGAAATCGGTGCAATGCGCCCGGTTGGGCCGGTGCAGGTTAACACCGCACGGAATGCAAAAACGGTCGCAACGGTAGATGGCACTCCTGCCGCCGTTGCGGACAGTGGTGCTGCCGCCCAGATCGAGCGGTCGAGCGCCCTTGATGCAGGACAATCGGCCCCGGTCGATGGCGAGCGCGTCAAGGTCATCCGGCAGGCGATCGAAGCGGGCAACTACCCCGTGATCCCGACCAAGATTGCCGACGCCATGATTGCTGCCCAGATGCTGCTGAGGACTGCCCAGTAATGACCAAACATGCTGCTGCCCGCCCTGTTGAGATCCGTGACACGCTGCGGCAGATGCTTGCCGTGCTGCAACAGGAACGGCACGCGCTTGCCGGGCTGGATCTCGACATGATCATGGGCTGCGCATCGAACAAGGCAGACCTGTGCGGAACGCTGGCCGATGTCGATACCGCGCTGGTGGACGAGGAATGCCGCGGTCTGCTGGATTCAGCGCGCCGTCTGAACGAGGCCAACCGCAAGGTGCGCAATCTGATTGCGGCGAATGTTTCGTCGCGGCTGGATGCGCTGACGGGCAACTCGCAGCTCTATAAGGCCAGTGCGCAAGTTCATCGCCTGCGGACCGCCTGATCTGGCGCTGCCACAGCGATCACATCGCCCGGTTACTTCAATTTTGGACCGTCATCCTGAACTTGTTTCAGGATCCATTTTGCCGATTAAGCAGCCGATTCTGTCGAGAGATGGACCCTGAAACAAGTTCAGGGTGACGAACTTGGAACAGTAGGCAGTAGCGTTTCTCGATTTGGCACGGGGCTTGCTGAAGTCCTTCCGAAGCGTCGCAGACCAGCGACCGGAAGGACAGCCAAGTGAGTTCAGCCGAGATTTCCGGAACACCATTCGCCCCGGCCGCAACCAGCGGTGCCGGGGCGAATGTGCGTTCGGCGATTGCCGGGGCGGCGCAGGCCACCGGGACCGACTTTGCCTATCTGATGGCGCAGGCGAAGCTGGAATCGAGCCTCGACCCTTCGGCCAAGGCGCGCACGTCCAGCGCCAGCGGGCTGTACCAGTTCACCAGCGGCACCTGGCTGCGCACGCTTGACAAGCATGGCGCACAGCATGGCCTTGGCTGGGCGGCAGACATGATCGAGGGCGGCACGGTGCGTGATCCCGCCCAGCGCGCGCAATTGCTGGCGCTGCGCTTCGATCCGCAGATCGCATCGGTCATGGCGGGCGAGCTGGCGGGCGAGAACGGCGAATACCTGAGCGGCGTGCTGGGCCGTGCACCCGATCATGCCGAGCTTTATGTGGCGCACTTCTTTGGCGCCGAAGGAGCGGGGAAGTTTCTCTCGGCGCTGGCCAGCGACCCATCGCAGAGCGCTGCGGGTATCCTGCCTGCAGCGGCAGCTTCGAACCGCTCCACCTTCTACGGAGCCAATGGCGCACGTTCGGTGGGCGAAGTGATGGGCGTGATCCGCGCCCGCATGGCACGGGCCAGCGACAGTGTAGGCGGCGAGGACGCGTTGCAGTGGGCGGCCAGCATGGGGGTGACGCCCGCCAGCGCCGCAGCGCAGCAGCAGTTCACTGGCGGACCAATTGCGCGCGAATTTCAGGGTGCGGCGGCAGCCAGCGGCAATCCTTTGCCGAGTGGCGGCAGTTCGATGGCGGATACGCTTCGCCAGACTTTCGCGCTGAACGAGGGCGGATCCGCACCAGCCCACGTCAAACAGGCCTATGGCCGCCTTTCGGCACTGGGGCTCTAAGCGATGTTCAAGCGCTTTGCTTCTCCTGCTGCATTTGCCTTGCCCGGCGGCATCCTCACGCTGATCGTGCTGATGGTCGTGCCGATCCCTTCGATCCTGCTCGATGTGTTCTTCGTGCTCAACATCGCGTTGTCGGTGGCGATTCTGATGGCGGCGATGAATGCGGAAAAGCCGCTCGATTTCTCGTCGTTCCCCTCGGTCCTGCTGTTTGCCACGCTGCTGCGCCTCGCGCTGAACGTTGCGTCCACTCGCATCGTGCTGGTCAACGGGCACGAAGGCGGCGCGGCGGCGGGCCATGTGATCGAGGCGTTCGGTGCGTTCCTGATCGGCGGCAACTTCGTGGTCGGCCTGTTCGTGTTCATGATCCTGATGATCATCAACATGGTGGTGGTCACCAAGGGCGCTGGCCGCGTTTCGGAAGTCTCCGCGCGTTTCACCCTCGATGCCCTGCCGGGCAAGCAGATGGCGATTGACGCCGATCTTGCCGCAGGGCTGCTGACGGGCGACGAAGCCAAGGCACGCCGCCGCGAAGTGGCGACCGAGGCCGACTTCTACGGTTCGATGGATGGTTCGTCCAAGTTCGTGAAGGGCGATGCGGTTGCCGCGTTGCTGATTTTGGGCGTCAACATCATTGCAGGGTTCTGCCTTGGCATGATTACCCACGGGTTGACCGCCACGCAGGCGGCAGAATTCTACATTACGCTGGCCATCGGCGATGCGCTGGTGGCGCAAGTGCCATCACTGCTGCTCTCGATTGCAGCGGCCACCATCGTCACCCGCGTATCCGACAGCCGCAACCTGACCGACCAGATCAGCGGGCAGTTTGCCAACCCGGCAATCTGGCTGCCGGTGGCGATCATCATGGGCGCGATCGGGGTGATCCCGGCCATGCCGCAGACGATCTTCCTGCCCGCAGCGGGCCTTGCCGGATGGCTGTGGTGGGGGCTGAAGAAGCGCGCCGACCGGCCGGTGCCGGTGGTGATCGAACCTGTGGCCGTCATCGATCCGGGCCGTATCACGCTCGACGATGTCAGCGATCATACGCTGGTCACGGTGGAAATGGGCTATGGACTTGTCCATCTGGTGGACGAGCGGCGCGGATCGCCGCTGGTGGCGCGGATCACCGGGGTGCGCAAGCAGCTCTCCCAAGGCTTCGGTTTCATCGTGCCGCAGTTCCGCGTGCGCGATTCGCTGGAGCTGGCGCCCAATACCTATCGCGTGCTGCTGGGCGGCGTGCCGATCGCGGTGGGCGATATGCGGCCCGAAAAGGTGCTCGCCATCGATGCGGGTGAGGCCAATCCCGATCATGGGCTGCGCGGTGAAGCGACCCGCGATCCCAGCTTCGGCTGCCCCGCCATCTGGATCGAAGCGGCGCAGCGCGATCTGGCGATTGCCGAAGGGTTCCTGACGGTCGATGCCAGCACGGTCATCGCCACGCACCTCAATCAGGTTCTGGGCGATCGGCCATCGGCACTGCTCGGACCCGATGAGGTCAAGTCGATCCTCGAAGGGGTGAAGGACCGTTCGGCGGGGCTGATCGAAACGATCCATCCGCAGCCGATGTCGCTGGGTGCGCTCACCCGCCTGTTCCACGCGCTGCTGGATGACGGCATCTCCATCGCGCATCCGCTGCCGATCCTCTCCGCGCTCAGCCAGGCCTTGCAGCAGACCACCGATCACGAACGGCTGATCGATCTCATGCGCGCTGATCTTGGCAACATGATCGTAGGCCGCGCCTGCGGGCCGAACGACCGCCTGCCGGTGGTTACGCTGGAAGCGGGCCTCGAACAGATGATCGTTTCGGGCATGCACGATCCGGCTACCGGGCAGCCGGTGATCGAGCCGGATCTGGCGCGCGGGATTGGTGAGCGGGTCTCCGACCTGATCGCCGAACGCGGCCCCGGCGCGCCACCTATTGCGCTGATCGTGCAACCGCGCGCCCGCCGCCCGCTTGCCAGCCTGCTGCGCCTGCGCGCGCCCAATTGCCTGGTGTTGTCCATTGCCGAACTGCCGCCTTCGCAACCGATCGAGGTGATTACCGTGATCGGCGGCGAGGCCCCGCAACCCATCCATGAAGAGCAGCCGACCCTTGAGGGAATTGCCGCATGAAACACGACCACCGCGGTTTTGCAGCCGCACGTGCATATAAAAAAGACGAAACGGCAGACCGCATCCGGCGCTTCCTGCCGATGGTGAAGCGGCTGGCGTGGCACGTCCACGGATCGGGCCGCGCCGGGATCGAGCTGGAAGACCTGATCCAGGCAGGCCTTGTCGCGCTGACTGAATGTTCGCAACGGCATGACGGGCCGACCGAGGACGGCTTTGCCGCCTATGCCAAGCTGCGCGTGCGCGGGGCGATGGTCGATCTGGTTCGCCGGTCCACGCCGCTGTCCCGCTCTGCCACCGAGCGGCGAAGGGTGCTGCGGGAGAAGACATCCGTGCTGACCAACGAACTGGGCCGCCCGCCCAGCGATGCCGAACTTGCCGCTGCGGTGGGCCTGACCGAGCGCGAGCTGGCCGACCAGAAGGCGGCGGACGAGCCGCTTCGCTTCGAGGCCATCGACGATGCCTATTCGGACAGCAACGCCGCCTTTGCCGATGACCGGCCAGACAGCTTTGCGCTGCTGGCCGATGCCGAGATGCGGGAATCGGTGGTGGCCGCGATCACCGACCTGCCCGAACGGTTGCAGATGATCATTCAGCTCTACTTCGTTGAAGAACTGAACCTTGCCGAAATCGCCGAAGTGCTGGGCGTGAGCATCCCGCGCGTTCATCAGCTTAAGGCGCAGGCGCTCGATAAGCTGCGCGCCAGATTGGGTGAGGGGTACGATATTCTCTGACGCTCTTGCTATCGCTTTCTGACCGGATTAATCGCTTGATTAAACTGGCTTTGGAAGAAGCGATGTGAGGAGCATGCCATGACCCAATCTCCCTTTCGTGATGATGTTCTGGCCGGAAAGACCGCGTTTATCGCGGGTGGTACCAGCGGCATCAACCTTGGCATCGCCAAGCGCTTTGCCGAACTGGGCGCACGCGTGGCGGTGCTGGGCCGCAATCCTGAAAAGGCCGCTGCCGCTGCGGACGAGATAGGCCGCGGCGCTATCTGGCGCGCAGCCGACGTGCGTGATTATGGCGCGTTGTGCGAGGCGATGAAGTCGGTTCGGGACGAGATTGGAGCGCTGGACATTGTGATTTCTGGCGCGGCGGGGAACTTCCTTGCGCCGGTGCTGGGCATGTCGGCCAATGCCTTCAAGACCGTCGTAGACATTGACCTGCTCGGCACCTTCAACGTTTTTCGGGGTTGCCATGAACTGCTGAACCCCGGCGCATCGCTCATCGCGATCACGGCGGGACAGGCGGAACATGCGATGGCGATGCAGGCGCATGCCTGCGCGGCCAAGGCTGGGATCAACCAGCTTGTCCGCACGCTGGCCATCGAATGGGGACCGGACGTGCGCGTCAACGGCATATCTCCCGGGCCGATTGCGGACACCGAAGGGATGGCCCGCCTTGCGCCTGACGAGACAACGCGGCAGGCGCACTATGCGCGCATTCCGATGAAACGCTGGGGCACATCGTTTGAGATCGGCGAGGCAGCAGTGTTTCTGTCTACGCCTGCAGCCAGTTATGTCACCGGGGCAATTCTGGATGTCGATGGCGGCAGTTCAGTCGGCGATGCATCGCGGACGAGCACAGCCAAGGGGCTGGCCTGAGCCCTCATTTCGTCATTCCCGCGCAGGCGGGAATCCAGCAAGATGGAATGTCGTCGGTTTGCGACGGCTCTCGTTTAGGACTGGATTTCCGCCTTCGCGGAAATGACGAGGGTTTTGATCAGCTCGCGTGTTCGCCGGTCAGGATCGGGTCGCCAACGGTCATCTTGCGGCCATCGGTGATGATGACCTTGTCGCCCAGCTTGGCCTGCGCAAAGAGCTTGGCGGCGAAATCGTCCGGCACGCCGACGCAGCCGTTGGTGGCATAGCCTTTTTCCACTTTGCTGCCGTGGATCGAAACGCCATCGTTGGTCAGGCGCAGCATGTGCGGCATCGGCGCGTCATAGATGTTCGAGACGTGATCAGCGTCTTTCTGGGTGATCGGGAAGACGCCGGTCGGCGTGGGCTTTTCGCCGTAGCCTTTCAGGATGGCAGCGGCACCAATTTCGTGCCCGTCGCGGAAGACCGAGATCACGCGGGCGGTCAGGTCTACTGTCACTACCAGCGGGCCGGTGGCCGGGGCGCGGGTTTCGTCCCAGTAAAACTTGCCGAACTTGATCGGCTCGTTGATCGGCAGGATCGATTTGACGACGAAGGGGCTGTCGACCGGCTTGGGCGCTGCGACGGCGGGCGTCATTACAGCAGGATCGGCGGCGGCGGTGACCATCGGGGCGGCTTCTGCGGTGCTGTTGCCAAACAGCGTGCCGGCAATGTCCTGCCCGACGTTGAATGCGAGCAGCGAAGCGGCACCGGTGGCGAGCAGGCCCAATGGCATCCGCACCCAGCTCTTGCTCCAGAGATTTGCTTGCTTCGTCATCCTGCCTGCTCCTTTCGCCTTAAGGAATAGGCGTTAATGCAGGGCCTTGCGAGTCCCGATCCGGCCACGTCCCGCGCCGGGACGGCGGGGGGCAGGCAGGTTACCGAACAGGGTTAACGCCGGTTAGGGTGAGGCGATTTAGGGCGGGGCAGGGCCAGCCTGCGCCATAACGCTTCCAGCGGGCCTTGGCCAAAGCGGGCGAGCCACCAGCGTGGCCAGACAAGCATCGCAATCCAGCCCAGCATGACGAAGGCGGGCAGCCACTGGCGCGGCAGTTCCGGTCCCAGCCCAAGTCCCCAGCCGCTGAAGATTGCGCCCATCAGCACCGTGGTGCCGATGTAGTTTGTGAAGGCGCAGCGCCCCGCCGCAGTGAGGCACAGGCCGAAAGCTGTCGTCCGCAACCGTGGAAACAGCATCACCAGCCCTGCGGCATAGCCGATGGACATGAGCAGGTGCGGCAGCGCCATGCCGTGCTCGATTGCGGCGAACATCGCGCGCGGTGGCCATTGGTGCGCCATCAGCCATTGCACCGCCAGCAGTGTTGGTAGCAAACCAAGACCAATGCCGAACGCTGCAATCAGAGCCAGCCGCTTTTGGCTCCAACCGGAAAACATGCCCAGCCGCAGCAGCGCCATGCCGGTCATCATCAATGGCAGCGTTTCGGTGAAAGTCGAAAGCGTGGTGGTTAGCGGCTGGAGTGCCGATTGGCCGAGTTTCAGCCTGATTGCCTCGACGAACCCAGCGTTCAGTATGGCGGTGTCCTGCGTCAGGGAATCCGCGATTCGGCCCATCATCGCGGCCTGTTGCGCCACTTCGGCGGCTGGCGCGGTGCCTGCCAGCACCGCTTGTTCAGTCAGTATCCCCGGCAAATCGAGCAGCGCTTCAACCCCTTGCGAGAGCGCATAGAACGGGAGCGCGATGCCCAGCAATTGCAACGGTGAAAGCTGCCTGAACACCAGTGCGCCCAGCCCGCAGAGCGCGTAGGCAAACAGGATGTCTCCCCACCATAGCAGCGCGAAGTGCAGGTAGCCGAACAGCATGAGCCAGAGCAGGCGGCGCACCTGCGCCATGTCAGGGTCAGCATCCTGCCGCTCTGCGGCCTGGGCAAACAGCACCATGCTTGCCCCGAACAGCAGCGTGAACAGCGCGCGCATCTTGCCTTCGAACAGGACGAAGGACAGCGCAAACCACCATTCAGAACCGGGCGAAGAATGAGGAATCGTAGGGGAGAAGGTGGCCAGCGATGGTCCCCAGAACCCTGTCACATTGATCGCCAGAATGCCCAGCACGGCGACGCCGCGCAGGAAATCCAGCGCTTCTATTCGGGCTATGGGGCGGTTCGGGGGTGGGTGTTGGGCCAAGCCATCAGGGCTTTACCACCAGACAGGTAAACCCGCCAGACTTGAGCGCGGCGCAAGCTTTTTCGGCCTCTGCCTGACCGGAAAAGCCGCCCGCCAACAGACGCGTGACGCTGCCGGAGGGCAGGTCGATGCGGCTGTGCCTTGCCATTTCCGGACGCCCCTTGACCTTGTTCCATAGGCCATCGGCGTTGGTCTTGACGCCAAACGCGCCCAACTGGACCCGCCAGTTTCCTCTGGCTGCGGGCGGGGCTGGTGTCGGGGTGATCGGTGCAATCGCGATCTGGGGCTTTGGCGCAACGGGTTTTGGAACCGCAACCTGGGGCTTGGCGGCAACAGGGGCAGGCAAGCGTTTGGCCTGCGGCATCGTGACCGGGTTGGCATAGGCAGCGCCCGCCGTGACCACCGAAGGCGGCATATCGGCTCGCTCTAGTGCGCCACCCGGCACGCTGGCGCGGATCGGCGCTGTCGGGATCGACTTCACGCCAAGATCGGCGGCGGCAAACTGCTCGTTGCGCTTTGCCTGAGACTTCTGTTCCAGTTCCGAGGCCAGCGATACGCCCATCTGCCGCTGTTCAAGCGGGATCATCCCGTCCATCGTGGCAAGGCCGCGCGTGGCTTGTTCCAGCCCATTCGACGCCGCGCGGCTCATCAATGCATAGGCGCGGACCCAATCCTTGCCCACAACATCGCCGTTGAAGTGTGCAATGCCAAGGATATACATGGCGCGCGGCTCCCCCCGCTCGGCCGAGGCTTGAAGGAACGGGAGCGCGTCGGCCTTGCGGTTGTCCTGAAACAGCAGCAGGCCCAGCGTGTCTGAAGCCTTGATATGGCCCGACTGCGCGGCCTTGCGATACCATGCTTCGGCACGCTTGATATCCTGCGGCACGCCTTTGCCCAACTTGTAGGCCTGGCCCATGTTGAACTGCGCATCGGCATCGCCCTTGGCCGCAGGGCCGAGCCATTCCTTGACCGCAGTCTCATGTTCCCCGCGTGACCACGCATCCACGCCGGTCTTGACGTCGGCGCGTGCTGCGGGTGCCGCAAGCATTGCGCCGAGCACCAGACCCATTGTTGCGACCGTTGCGGCCGATTGCCTCAAATCACTCATCTTCAAAATGCCCGTGCTGAAGAAAACAGTATTGTTCACGTTGCAACCCGCACCGGTCATCGTCGAACCGTGAAGCGCGACAGATTGTGCCTGATATTGTTGCCCAATCTACACCGGATCGCTTTCCGGCAAGTATAGTCAACAAGGCGTTAGCGAAGTCTTAGCGTGACTTCACGGTATCGTCTTCATCTTTCCTTGCGGTCATGCGGTGCAGGGCGATCATCGATAATCCGCCGTGTTAACCAAAATTTCAACCCGATCTGCGAATCCTCTGGCCAAGAGTTTTTGATTTTCAGGGGATTTGGCTTTGCGCGTACTGGCATTGGCATCGCAGAAGGGCGGTTCAGGCAAGACCACCTTGTCCGGGCACCTCGCCGTTCAGGCCCAGCGGGCAGGGGCAGGTCCGGTGGTTCTGATCGACATTGATCCGCAAGGCTCGCTGTCGGACTGGTGGAACGAGCGTGAGGCCGAGTTTCCGGCCTTTGCCCAGACCACCGTTGCGCGGCTGGCCAGCGATCTTGCGATTCTGCGGCAGCAGGGCTTCAAGCTTGCGGTGATCGACACGCCGCCTGCAATTACGATGGCGATTCAGTCGGTTATCTCGGTCGCCGAACTGATTGTCGTGCCTACCCGGCCCAGCCCGCACGATCTGCGCGCTGTCGGGGCCACGGTCGATCTGTGTGATCGCGCCGGAAAACCGCTGATCTTTGTGGTCAATGCCGCCACGCCCAAGGCGCGGATCACGGCTGAGGCTGCCGTTGCGCTTTCGCAGCACGGCACCGTCGCGCCGGTCACGCTGCACCACCGCACAGATTTTGCCGCATCGATGATTGATGGCCGTACGGTGATGGAAGTCGATCCGAAGGGGAAATCCGCTGCCGAAGTGACATCGCTGTGGACCTACATTTCGGAACGACTCGAAAAGAACTTCCGTCGCACCGTCTTTGCCGTGCCGCAGCAGGCCGCCGTGATGCCGATGGCGGGCGCGCAGCGTCCGATGGGCGGCTTCGGTCGCCGCGTCGTCGGCTCGTGAGGGGGTCGGCTCGTGAGAAGGAGGCGCCGGTTATGAGCGCAGTCAAACCACTAGCATCGCTTTCGTCCAGCCTGCTTGCCCGCAAAGGCGCGGCCAAGCCCGCTATGCGCCCGCAGTTCGTGCTGGACAACGACGATCAGCCGCAGCTTGTCGTCGGCAACGGTCAGGCCATTCCGGCGCTGACGCGCGCCGAAGCCGATCTCAACGATCTGGGCTGGAACGATCTGGGCGAATCCGAAGCGCCTCAGGCTGAAAAGCCGGTTGTTGTTCAGCAGCAAGAAGCTTTGGCCCAAGCCGTGGCGCCTTACGAACTGGAACCAGCGCCCCGCCGCCGCATAAAAGGCGGCAAGGAAGTGCGCTCTGCATTGCAGGAAGGTCGAAAGGCCGCCTTTACCCTGCGTCTCGACACCTACCGTCACTTGCGCCTGCGTCTTGCCTCCACGCTTGCCGACCGCAGCGCGCAGGCAGTCGTGACCGAGGCACTTGATCGCTACCTCGCAGAATTGCCCGAAGTCGAAGCTCTCGCCCGCCGCGCGGTTGGCCAGAACTGAGCCTTTCGAAGGAACCTTTGAGAATGAGCATCCGCCTTTTCGCTTTCGCCCCAGACCGTACTACGCGGCTGATAGTGTCCACTGCGCTTGCCGCAGGCTTGCTCACCGGCTGCGGATCGGCTGGTGGAAAGCCCGATAAGCTTGCGTCATCAGCGCATTCAGCGATGGTGAAGGGTGATTCCGAAGCAGCCATCGGCAATGCTGAAAAGGCTGTTCTGGCCGATCCCCGCAACCCGGCTTACCGCGTGCTGCTCGGCAATTCCTACCTCAAGGCTGGACGCTTTGAATCGGCGCGGCAGGCCTATGACGATGCGATGGAACTGGGTGAAGACAGCAGCCGCACGGCGCTGAGCCTCGCGCTCGCTGATCTCGCGCTTGGTCTCAATTCAGAAGCGATTGATACGCTCAACTCTTACCGCGATACGGTTGCTGCATCGGACTATGGTCTGGCGCTGGCACTGGCAGGGCAGCCCGCACAGGGGGTTGCCGTGCTGAGCGAGACGCTGCGCGGTGGCGACAATACCCCGAAGGTGCGCCAGAACCTCGCGCTGGCCTATGCGCTGAGCGGTCGGTGGCGTGAAGCCCGCGCGATGGCTGCGCAGGATGTGCCGGCTGACCAGCTTGGTGATCGCATGGAGCAGTGGGCGCTGATGGGCTATTCGGACAACAGCCGTGGCCGCGTTGCCAGCTTGCTGGATGTGCCGGTGCGTGCCGACAAGGGCCAGCCCACCGCGCTTGCACTGGCGAATTTCCCCGCCACGCAGCAGCTGGCAGCAGAAGCTGCGACCCGTGCCGAGCCTGCCGCCATTGCCGCAGCCCCAGCGCTTGCCGAAGCTGCCGTGTATGAACTTCCGGCGATCAGTGAACACGGTTCACATGCGCCTGCACTGGCCGATTCGTCGTCGCAATCAAAGCCGGTGCAACTTGCGCTGATCGATCTTCCACCTTCGCAGCCTTCGCCGGCAAACACGGCCCAGTTTGAAGCGCGGCCGTTCGTTCAGTCCGTCCCGCGTAAAGCTGCGCCACGCCGCGTGGCTGCACCTGCACCTGCTCCTGCGGCAAAACCGTTGGTCGCGGCCAAGGGTGGCACCCATCTCGTCCAGCTCGGCTCATTCGCCACAGCTGAAGGCGCGCGCCGTGCATGGCGTCACTACAGCTCGCGCAATCCCGGCCTGAAGGGCTTTTCCAACGTGACCACGCAGGTCACCGTGAATGGCAAGCAATACTGGCGTGTGCAGGCGGCGGGCTTTGGCGGTCAGGCATCGGCCAGTTCGATGTGCGGCTCGGTCAAGGCACGCGGCGGCACTTGCCTTGTGCTGCGCGGTAATGCCCCCGGCCAGCAGCGCGCCGTTGAAACGCGCATGGCCAAGCGCTGAATACACCAACTTCGTTGAGAGCGAAGCAGGGCGCGGGACCATCCGGTTCCGCGCCCTGTGCCTTTATTGGAGCGTGCCTGTTAAGAGACCCGGTTTCCGCCCTTGAACAGTGCGGTCACCCGGCCTTCCACTGGCCGCCGGTCAAACGGGGTGTTGCCCGCTGCCGCTGCCATCTTGTCTGAATTGACGATCCACGGGCGCACCGGATCGACCACCGCGATGTCCGCCTCAGCGCCCACTTCAAGACGCCCGGCCTCGACACCCAGCAGCTTTGCCGGATTGGTCGCCAGCAGTTCGAAGGCGCGGCCCATGCCGATCACGCCATCGCGCACCAGCGTCAGCGTCAAGGGCAGGAGCGTTTCCGCGCCTGCCATGCCGGGTTCGGCATCGGCGAAGGGCAGGCGCTTGTCTTCCGGTCCGCGCGGATCGTGGCCAGAGGCGATAACGTCGATCGTGCCATCGGCAATCGCCGCGATCACCGCTTTGCGGTCTGCATCCTGACGCAGCGGCGGGGACATGCGGCAGAACGTGCGAAAGCCCACCAGTTCAAGGTCCGACAGGATGAAGTGCGCAGGCGTTACCCCCGCCGTCACCCGCACACCCCGTGCCTTGGCTGCGCGCACCAGATCAAGTGCGCGCGCTGTCGTCACCTGCCGGAAATGCACATGCGCGCCCGATAGCTCGGCCAGCGCAATGTCGCGAGCCACGGCAAGCGCTTCGGCCTCTGCTGGAGCGCTCGGAAGGCCAAGCCGTGTTGCCACATCGCCTGCTGTCGCAACCGCGCCGCCAGTAATCCCGGCATCCTCGGCGTGCGTGACCACAACCAGCCCCAGCATCGCGCAATAGCGCAGCAGCCGCAGCATCACGCCCGAATCGCCGATCCACCCGCGCCCGGTGGCCACAGCCTTCGCCCCTGCATCGCGCATCAGCGCCAGTTCGGCGAGTTCTGAACCCTCCAACCCGCGCGTGGCGGCGGCGAGCGGGTGAACCCACATGTCGGGCTTGCCCGACTGTGCGGCAAAGCGGACTCGCGCCGGATGGTCCAGCACTGGCCCCTGATCGGGCATCAGCGCGGCGCGGGTGATCCCGCCAAAGTGGAACGCGGGCTTGTCGATGGCGAAGACGCCCAGATCGACCAGTCCCGGTGCCACCAGCTTTCCGCCAGCGTCGAACACCTCGTCGCCGTCCTGCGGGGTGACATCGCCCAGCGCGACGATCCGCCCTTCCTCGCAGCGCAGTGCGCCGCTGACAGGCTCGCCCGAACCCAGCACCAGCTTGCCGCCAGTAATCGTGAGAGGCCGCGCGATCATGCTGCCGCTCCTTCTGCTTCCCAGCCCGCAACGCCGCGCGTCCTGCGCGTCAGCACTTCAAGGCAGGCCATGCGGATCGCCACGCCCATCTCCACCTGCCGCGTAATCAGGCTGCGCGTGGGATGGTCGGCCACGGTCGAATCAATCTCGATACCCCGGTTCATCGGCCCCGGATGCATCACGAAGGCATCCGGCTCGGCCTTGGCCAGCCGCTCTGGCGTAAGGCCATACAAGTGCCGGTATTCGCGCGGGGAGGGGATGAACTGCCCGGACATGCGCTCTTGCTGAAGGCGCAGCATCATCACCACGTTTGCGCCCTTCAGCGCCGCGTCGAAATCATAAAATGGCGTCACACCCATCGCCTCGACCTCTGCCGGCATCAGCGCAGGCGGCGCACAGACCCGCACATCAGCACCCAGCGCCGTCAGGCTCAGGATGTTTGATCGCGCCACGCGGCTGTGCAGGATGTCCCCGCAGATCGTCACTTTCAGCCCGTTCAGGTCCGACCCCACCGGCAATTCCAAAGCGTGCCGCATCGTCAGCGCATCCAGCAAGGCCTGGGTCGGATGCTCGTGCTGCCCGTCGCCCGCGTTCAGCACCGGACAATCCACCTTCTCGGCAATCAGCCGCACCGCGCCCGAGCTGGCATGGCGGATCACGATGGCATCGGCGCGCATGGCGTTCAATGTCATCGCCGTGTCGATCAGCGTTTCGCCCTTCTTCACGCTGCTGGTGGCGGCATGCATGTTGACCACATCCGCGCCCAGCCGCTTGCCCGCAATCTCGAAGCTCAGCAGCGTGCGCGTGGAGTTTTCGAAGAAGGCGTTGATGATCGTCAGCCCGCCCAGCAGTTCGACCTTCTTCTTGCTCTGCCGGTTCAGTTCTACCCACTGCTCCGCCTCGTCGAGCAGATAGAGGATCTCGTGGCGCGCAAGCTGGCCGATGCCGGTCAGGTCACGGTGCGGAAAGGCGAGGCCGCCCGCTGGATAGCGGCCTGCTTGGGGTGTGGTTGAGCTTTGCATTGAAACCAGTTCCCTAGAGTGCAGGTGCGTTGCGCTCAAGCGGTTTCCCGCTGGCTTTGCCGGGTCGTCCACAATAGAGTTGCACGTATGAGCTTTGCAAAATCGGTCTGGAAGATCCTCGTCGCCATCAAGGACGGTCTCGTCCTGTTGTTTCTCCTGCTGTTCTTCGCTGCGCTATATGCTGTGCTGTCGATCCGCCCGGCTCCCGGACAAGTGACGGACGGCGCGCTGTATCTGCCGCTGTCGGGCGTGGTGGTTGAAGAGGCGAGCGACATTTCGCCCACCGCGTTCCTGTCTGGCCAGACGCCCGTGGCGGAATATACCGCCCGCGATCTGTCCCGCGCCATCACCGAAGCGGCGACGGACAAGCGCATCAAGGCGGTCGTGCTCGATCTTGAAGCTTTCGGCGGCGGCGCGTCGGTCCACCTCAGCCAGGTCGGCGCGGCGATGGACAAAGTGCGCGCGGCCAAAAAGCCCGTGCTGGTCCGCTCGCTGATCTACACCGACGATGCGATGCAGCTTGCCGCCCATGCCAGCGAAGTGTGGGTCGATCCGATGGGCGGCGTGGTCGTCACCGGCCCCGGCGGGTCGCGGCTCTATTACAAGGGCCTGATCGACAAGTTGAAAGCCACGGTCCACGTGTTCAAGGTCGGCACCTACAAGAGCGCGGTCGAACCCTACATGCGCGCCGATATGTCACCCGAAGCGCGTGAGGCGATGCAGGGCGTCTATGGCGCGATCTGGCAGAACTGGCAGGACGAGGTGAAGAAGGCGCGGCCCAAGGCAGACCTTGCCCCCATGCTCACCGACCCTGAAAAGTGGGTGGCCGATAGCGGCGGCGATGCTGCACAGGCCGCGCAGAAATCCGGTTTGGTTGACCGCGTGGGGGATAGCGTGTCCTTCGGCAAGCGCGTGGCCGAACTGGTCGGCGCGGATGAGGACGCGGGCCTTGGCGGGTTCAAGTCCACCGAACTCCCCGTCTATCTGGCCGACAAGACGGCATCCTCGGCGGGCAAGGCCATTGCCGTGGTCACTGTCGCGGGCGAAATCGTCGATGGCGATGCTGGCCCCGGCAGTGCCGGAGGGGACCGCATTGCCAACCTGATCGATGGCGTAACGCAGAGCGATGATTACGCAGGGCTCGTCCTGCGCGTCGATTCGCCCGGCGGCTCGGTCCTCGCGTCCGAACGCATCCGCAACGCGGTGGAGCGGGTGAAGGCCAAGGGCCTGCCGGTTGCCGTGTCGATGGGCAGCCTTGCGGCCAGCGGGGGCTACTGGGTTTCCACCCCCGCCCAGCGCATCTTTGCAGAGCCAAGCACGATCACCGGTTCGATCGGCGTCTTCGCCGTGCTGCCCAGCTTCGAAAACGCGCTGCCGCAGATCGGCGTCACCACCGATTCGATCGGCACCACCCCGCTTTCGGGCCAGCCTGACATCCTTGGCGGCCTCAGCCCGCAAGTCTCCGCTGTGCTGCAAGGGCAGGTGGAGCGCATCTATGCGCGCTTCCTTGGTCTGGTGAGCAAATCGCGCGGCAAATCATCGGCAGAGATCGACAAGATCGCCCAAGGCCGCGTCTGGGACGGCGGCACCGCCCGCCAGCTTGGCCTCGTCGATGAATTCGGCGGTCTGGATCAGGCCGTGGCGTGGGTGGCCAAACAGGACAAGGCCAAGGAATGGCACGCGGCCTATGTGGTCGACGAACCCAGCCCCTTCGCCCAGTTCTTCCGCCAGATGGAAAGCGGCGAGGCCCCCTCGGCGGGTTCGCACGATCTGGCAGGCGCGCTTGCGGCTCGACAGCAAGGTCTGCTGGTGAGGCTGGAGGCGGATCTGGCGCGGCTTACCACCGACGGCGGGATCAAGGCTTACTGCTTGGAATGCGCGGGTGAGGAGCGGACTGTGGTTCCAGCGCGCGGTGGGCAGGGTGGGGGCTTGCTTCGGCTTCTTGCCCTATTTGTCGGTTAGGGTTCTTGAGGCCGGAGATATGAGAATCCGGGAGATGTTTGGTGCAGTTATTAAACTACCAGCTAACCCAATCCCGCACTCTACAGACGATACGGCATTGAATATCGCACATGGAGGCCATGAATGCTAAAAACCACGGCCTTTATGCTAATGTCGATTTCGCAGTTGGGGGTGGCTCCATTTATACTGCGCGGAAGCGAGGCCAAAATTGCCGATAATAGACTTGAACTCAAAGCTTGCGGTATAGATAAAGCAAAATTTGCAAGATATTATTGGTATGACGCTATCGCGGAAGAGCGTGGATATGTTGTAAACACGAACCGTGTACAATTTGCGATATTTGACGAAATTCCACGCGGTGTTTATGCAGTCACAAATAACCCATTTGTTGAAAACCCTGATCTAAGAATAGTTGCATTTGGATCATACGATATATTGCGTGATGATTTTTCGGTTCGGTGTGTTTCTAACAGCTAGCGCTGCTTCGGTTCACGGTAGCAATTTACTCAATCTCTAATTGGTGCGTTGGGGCTAGCAACGGGCCCTTTCCGCTTTCCATCTTCAGGGCCCAACGCTCAACACCCCGTCGCCCCCACCGGCTCGGCATAGGCCTCGGCGCAACGGCGGGTGAGGGTGGTGAGTTCGGCGAAGAGGTCAGCGTCCGCCTTCTTGAAATTGAAGCAACTCTTGCCCTGCATTCGTTTGCGCAAATCGGGCGATGTGCCGTCCAGCAGGGAGGGCAGAGCGTAGAGCGGCATCAGGTGGAATGAGGCATAGGCTTTCTTGACCTGCACCATGCCGAACCACGCACGCTCCTTTTTGCCCGGCTCGTTCCACGGCGTTTTCATCACCAGATGGCCGGGGGCGTCCTGCGTGACCACCATGCCGGTCGCTTGCTCCACCAGGATCGCGCGGAGTTGGGTGAACACGGTATCGAACGCATCGTACATGGTGAACTCCCTTGGGGTGGGGGTTCAGAATATGCCGCAACTCAGCGTGTGCCAATCCCCTCCTGCTACACCATAACTCCGCCGTCACCCCGGGCTTGACCCGGGGTCCCGCTTTTTCTGAGGCGTGGAAAAGGGAGCAGGACCCCGGGTCAAGCCCGGGGTGACGGGTAGGTTTGCGGAGTGCAGGTGCGAGAGGAACTCGCCCGTCCATCCGAATCAATCCGGCGCGGTTGGCACCTCATCTGGCGCGCCGGGCTGCACCCGGTCCGGCTCCAGCACCGGCATCTCGTCTGGCTGGATGACCGGGGGCACGC
>Ga0209066_10000499_pt1 | contig 57485 bp, 23 predicted proteins | sample All_14_2_FD_187198 | JGI IMG/M metagenome (GOLD analysis project Ga0209066, IMG submission 187198) | Freshwater microbial communities in response to fracking from Pennsylvania, USA - Allegheny Zone_MetaG_DW_15 (SPAdes) (version 2) ...
GGCCTCCTGTCTGCGGCTGCATGGACCGCATACGGCACTGAACCAACACACGGTTATCGAACACCCAACGCCGACAAAAAGCAAGCCTTTTCAAACGCCAAAAACGCCCGCCAAAAAAATGCGCCTACGCGAGTCCCAGCCGCAGGATCTCGCCGCAGGTGGCGGCGTCGTACTCGGCGCCCGTGCCCCACGCCCGCGCCAGTATCTCCGCGTGGCGCGCCAGCTCGGGAATCCGCTCTTCGCCGATCCCGCACTCGCCCAGCGTCACCGGGTTGCCGATCTTCTTCAGCCAGGAGCGGAACCGCGCGATGCCCTCGGCCGCGGCGCGCGCGTCGTCCGCCTCCTGCACCTCCATGATGCGGCGCGCGAACGCGGCGACGCGGTCGGTGCGGCGGCGGCACTCCCAGGTCATCCACGCCGGGCCCGTCACGGCCAGCCCCGCCCCGTGCGGCACGTCGCAGCACCCGCTGAGGGGATGTTCCAGCATGTGCGCCGGCGTGCTCCACGGCCCCACGCCGCTCGAGCCCAGGAAGTTCCAGGCCAGCGTGGCGGCCCACATCATCGCGCCGCGCGCCTCGATGTCGCGGGGGTCCGCCAGAATCCGCTCGGTCGAGAGCATGATCGCGCGCACCACCCCTTCGTCGTAGCCGTCCTGCACGGGCAGAAACGCGGCGGGCCGCGTCAGATAGCTCTCGATCGTGTGCGAGATCGCGTCCGAGGCGGAGTACGCCACGTAGCGGGCGGGCACCGAAAGCGTGGTCTCCGGATCGAGGACCGACACCTTGGGATAGAGCAGCGCGTGCACGACCGCGCGCTTCTCGCGCGTCTCGTCATGGGTGACGACCGTGCCGCCGTTCATCTCCGAGCCGGTGGCGGGCAGGGTCAGCACCGCGGCCAGCGGCAGCGCCCGCTCCGGAACGGCCTCGCCCATGTAGTAGCACCAGACGTCCCGCTCCGACGGCACGCCCAGCGCGATGGCCTTGGAGGCGTCGAGCACGCTGCCCCCGCCCACGGCCAGGACGCCGTCCACCCGGGACTCCCGCGCCCGCTCGATGCCGCCCCGCACGTGCGAGAGCAGCGGGTTCGAGGCCACGCCCGGCCACTCGACCCACGAGACGCCCGCGGCCTGGAGCGACGCCGTGACCGCCGCATACACGCCGTTGTCTTTGATGCTGGACTTGCCGTAGACCATCAGCACGTGGCGCATCCCTGCCGCCGCGACCTCTTGGCCGGTCTCGCGGACGTGGCCGTCGCCGAAATTGATTTTGGTCGGATTGCAATACACGAAAGGAAACATAGGACCTCCTGATTTTTCGCAGATTGTACGCGAAGCGCACCGGCACCGTCTACAGCAACCACCGCGAACAGAGCAGCACGGCCAGAAAAGCCGTGACGCCGGTCACCAGGGTCGCCGTCGTAAAGACCTTCAGCGTCTGGCCGGGCTGAAGCCCGGAGAACCGGGTGATCACCCAGAAATAGGAGTCGTTGGCGTGCGACACGACCATCGAGCCGGCCCCCATCGCCAGCGTCGCCAACAGCCGCCCCGCCTCGCTCTCCGCGTGCAGCGCGGCCAGCATCGGCGCGATGATCGACGCGGCCGTCATGACCGCAACCGTGGACGAGCCGAGCGCGGTCTTGAGAAACGCCGCCATCAGAAACGGGATGAACAGCCCGAGCCCGGTGCCGGCCAGATAGGCGCCGGCCGCTTCTCCGGCGCCCGTGGCTTTGATCACCGCGCCGAACATGCCGCCCGCGCCGGTGAGCACGAGAATCGGGCCCGACTTGCCGATCGCCTCATCGAGCAGCTCGTTCAGCCACGCGGCATCCACGCCCTTGCACAGCATCGCGGCCAGGACCACGCCGATCAGCAGCGCCACCTCCGGACAGCCGAGGAACAGCAGCGCTTTTTCCAGCGCTCCGCCCGAAGGCGCCGCCCTCAGCAGCAGCGCAGACCGCACCGACAAGAGCGCGAGCGGCACAAGAATCGGCAGAAAGGACCGGAGCGTCGGCGGCAGCGTCTGGACGTCGACCGGGAACGGCGCGGCCGCCTCGTTCCTCTCGCCGCCCCCCAGGTCCTTCCGGCACATCCAGCGGGCCCACGCGAAGCCGGCCGCGGCCGCGGGCACGGCGATCAGCAGCCCCAGCCCGATCAGCGGGCCGATGCTCGTCTTCATGATCCCCGCGGCCGCCAGGGCGCCCGGGTGCGGCGGCACGAGGCAGTGCACAGAAAACAGGCCGACCGCCAGCAGCGTCGCCATATAGGCCACCGGCAAGCCGCTGCGCTTGACCAGCGACTGGTTCAAGCCGCTGAGCACGATGAAGCCCGAGTCGCAGAAGATGGGAATGCCCGTCACGAACCCGGTGATCCCGATCGAGAGCCCCGCGCGCTTTTTGCCCGTCAGCCGCAGAATCGCCAGCGCCATGCTGACCGTCGCCCCCGTCTTTTCAAGCAGCTGTCCGATCATGATGCCGAGCACGATGATCACGCCGATCGACTTCATCGTCCCGCCGAAGCCCTCTTTGAGAACCGGGACCACGTCGTTCGCGGGCAGCGCCGCCACGCCCAGCAGCAGCGAGACGACGAACATGGCCAGAAAGATGTTGCACTTGAACTTGGAGGTCAGCAGGACCATCAGGACAATGCTCGACAAGACCAGCAGCAGCACCGCGACCTCGCTCATGACACGCCCCTTTCGCGCAGGTTCGCGCCCAGCGCCAGCAGCCGTCCCACCTGCTCCGCGCAGCGCTCCAGCATGCCGGGGCCGCGCGCGGGCAGCTCCTCCTCCGGGACCGGCTCCTCCAGCGCCGAGAAATACGCGCCGATGCCGGCCTCGCGAACCTTCTCGACCTCCGGGCCCAGGCAGCCGCAGATGGCGATCACCGGCAGGCCCAGCCGACGCGCCAAGCCGGCCACGGCCGCTGGCGCCTTGCCGCAGACGGTCTGTCCGTCGAGCCGCCCCTCGCCCGTGATCACCAGGTCGCAGCCCTGCAGCCGCTCGGCGCACGCCGGCCACGGCGAGCACGCGCTCCGCGCCCGGCCGCAGGCGTGCGCCGAGAAAGGCGACGAGCCCCGCGCCGAGCCCGCCTGCCGCGCCGCCGCCCGCCAAGCCGGAGAGCTCCACGCCCACGTCGCGGCGCAGCGCCGCGGCGAAGTGCGCGAGCCCGTCATCCAGCCGGCGCACCGTCGCCGGGTCCGCCCCCTTCTGCGGCGCGTACACCGGCGCGGCGCCGCGCGGGCCGAACAGCGGATTGTCCACATCGCAGGCCACGTCCACCGTCACCGGCCCAAGCCGCGGGTCCAGCCCCTCCGCCGCGACGCGCGCGACCTTGCCCAGATCCGCGCCTGTGCCCTCCAGCTCCGCGCCCTGCGCATCCAGAAAGCGGACGCCCAGCGCACGGGCCATGCCCATGCCGCCGTCGTTGGTGGCGCTGCCGCCGAGGCCGATCAGGAGCGACTGCACGCCGAGGTCGAGCGCCGCCCGGATCAGGTCCCCGGTGCCCCACGTTCCGGTGCGGAGCGGATTCCGCTCCGCGGGCTTCAGCAGCGCCAGGCCGCTGGCCAGGGCCATCTCGATCACCGCGGTGCGCCCGTCGCCGGTCAGGCCGAAGCCCGACTCGATCCAGCGGCCCAGCGGGTCGCGCGCCCGGCAGTCGGCCCAGCGTCCGCAGGTGGCCTCGACCACGGCGCGCGCCGTGCCGTCGCCGCCGTCCGCGACCGGGATCTGGACGACCTCGCAGGCGGGACAGGCGCGTTGCAGCCCGCGCCCGATGCAGGCCGCGGCCTGCGACGCCGTCAGGCTTCCTTTGAACGCGTTCGGCACCACGGCGATTTTCATGAAGTCGTTGCCTCCCCCTTGACCTGTGGCCCGCGCGAGAGCACCTGGGCCATGCGGAACACACCCGGGCAGCCACTGTCGGACACGAGCTTTGGCATTCAACCATGTGCCGGAACGATTGTCAATCCGCGGCGCTCGCGGCGCGAGCGCCCTACCGGTTCCCACCCGGCTGTTTCAAGGCGGCCATCAAGTGGCGTGGGCGTCCTCGCCCACGGCGCAACCAAGCAAGCCGGCCCGTCAAACGCCTCCCGACCTCCGGGTGTGCCGTCAACCGGGTCAATGTGAAACGCCCTGGACGCGCACGGCAATACGCGCGGAGACCAAATTGACATTCGCTCATTCGGCGAGTAAACTGAATCAAACATCTGGATCATGCCCTGACCTATGAAACGGAGCGGCCCCGGTGAGGCAGCGTGAGTAACGATCCCCCAACTCCATCGTCCCCCAAGAGACCCTCGAACGGCTCTCAGGGCGCCCCTTTGTCCCCGTCCTCCGACTCCGCGCAGCCAACGGTTTTCGTCATCGACGACGAGGTGCTGTTGCGTACCGTCTTGGAGCGGCTGCTGCGTTCGGCCGGCTACCGCGTGGAATGCTTCGCCTCTGCCCGCGAGTTCCTCAGCCGCCCGCCCTTCACGGGGTGCGGCTGCATCCTGCTCGACATCCAGATGCCCGGCATGAGCGGCGTGGAGCTGCAAGAGGAGATGGCCAAGTCGAACGACGCCATGCCCGTCATCTTCATCACGGCCTGCGCCGACCTGAACACCTGCGTCAAGGTCATGAAAAAGGGGGCCGAGAATTTTCTGACGAAGCCGTTCGACGAGGCCTCGCTCCTGGCCGCCATCCGTCCGGCCCTGGAAAAAGACCGGATCCGCAGGCAGAAACAGGCCGCCCGGGCCGAAGCGGAACGGCTCATCGACTCGCTCACCCCGCGCGAATTGGAAGTGATGGTCCTCCTGATCGCCGGCAAACTGAACAAGCAGATCGCGGCGGAGCTTGGCATCGCCGAGATCACCGTCAAGGTCCACCGCCGGCAGATCATGGAGAAGACGGGCGTCACCTCGCTGGTGGAGCTGATGAGGGTCGTGAACCAGGCCAAGGGCATCGACGACAGCGACGGCGACTGATGTCCACCGCGTCCCGCACGTCCTATCTTTTGGTATAGTTCCGCCTGCCGTTCTTTTGTGCCATGATACGGGCGCTCAAGAAGAAGAGCGCCTTATGACCTCCAACGACAGCGAACTTGCGGTGCCGCGAACGGGTTTGACGATGGCCAGAGGGCCTTCGCAGAGTGCCGACGTGTCCCCGACACACAGGTCCGCCGGGCCGCGTCCCGTCTGCCAGACCGGCCGGGTCCTCCTAGCGGGGCTGCTCGCGGGTCTGGTGCTGAGGTCTGACGCGCAGCTCGTGGTCAACGAGCTGATGTACAACCCGATCGGCGGCAACACGAACGAGTTCATCGAGCTGCACAATGCCGGCGGCGGCGCCGTCGACCTGGGCGGCTGGGCCTTCACCGCGGGCATTACCTACGGTTTCCCGGCGCCGACGATCCTGGAGCCCGGCGCCTATCTGGTGGTCTGCGTCAACCGCGCCGCATTCGCGGCCCTCTATCCGGGCGTCACCAACCTGGCCCCCGGCGCCTACAGCGGCCAGCTCAGCAACGACGGCGAGGCCGTCACGCTCGCGAATGCCGACGGCGCGCCCGTCTTCTCGCTGACCTACGACGACCTGCCGCCTTGGCCGACGGCCGCAGACGGGGCCGGCAGCTCCCTCGTGCTGGTCGATCCCGCCGCCGCGCCGAACGCCCCCGAAAACTGGATCGCCAGCACCCAGCTGAACGGCTCTCCGGGCGGCCCCGACGCCCTCGCCGCGCGCGACGTGGTGATCAACGAGATCCTCGCCCACACCGACCCGCCGCTCGAAGACGCCGTCGAGCTCCGCAACCTCACCACAAACGCCGTCAGCCTGGCGGGCTGGTACCTGAGCGACGACAGCGCGGCCCGCAAAAAATACCGTTTCCCCGAGGGCACCGTGATCCCGCCTCTCGGCTATTTGACCGTGTATCAAGACCAGCTGAGCAGCGGCCCCGCGCCTTTCGCTCTCAGCTCCAAAGGCGACGACCTCTTCCTCTCGGAGGCCGACGCGGCCGGAAACCTCGTGCGCTTCGTCGACTTCCACGCCTACGAAGCTTCCCAAAACGGCTATTCGTTCGGCCGCTGGCCCGACGGCACCGGCCCCTTCACGACGCTGGCCGCCCCCACCTTCGGCGTCAGCGCACCGGCGGACCTCGCCGAATTCCGCACGGGCACGGGCGCCCGCAACACCGGGCCGAAAGTCGGACCCGTCGTCCTCAACGAGATCATGTACCACCCCGCCGAGTCCAACGCGCCCGGCCGCATGCCCGCCGAGTATGTCGAACTGTTGAACATCTCCGGCGCGGCCGTCCCGCTCTACAACCTGGAGACGCCGACGAACACCTGGTCGCTCACCGGCGGCATCAGCTTCAGCTTCCCCACCAACCTCGTCCTGCAGCCCGGCGAGCTTCTGCTCGTCACCGCCACGAACGACCTCGCCGGGTTCCGCGAAAGCTACGGCATCCCCCAGGAGGTCCGCGTCCTGGGCCCGTGGCTGAAGAGCCTCAACAATGCGGGCGACACCGTGCGCCTCCGCGCCCCCAACAACCTGGAGCTGGCGGACAACACCGTCGCCCGTTACGTGGTCGACGAAGTCTCCTACCGCGACCAGCTTCCCTGGCCGCTCGCCGCCGACGGGCTCGGCGGCGCGCTGGAGCGCACCGATCCCGCCGCCTACGGCAACACCCCCGCCAACTGGCATTCGGCGCCCGACGGAGCCACGCCCGGACGCACCAACTCGCTCTTCCTGCCCCCCGGCTCGATCGTGATCAGCGAGGTCATGGCGCTCAACCGCAGCACGCTGCGCGACGCCGACGGCGACTTCTCCGACTGGATCGAGCTGCACAACACCACGTTCCAGACCGTCTCGCTCAAGGGCTGGCACCTCACGGACCAGCCGGACAACCCGACGCTGTGGACCTTCCCCGACGTCAAGATCGCCCCCTACGGGCACCTCGGGGTGTTCGCCTCCTCCAAGAACCGCACCGACCCCGCCGCGGAGCTCCACGCGAACTTCTCGCTCGACGCCTCGGGCGAATACCTCGCCCTCTTCCGCGGCGACCTCACGCCCGAATCCGCTTTCGCCCCGGCCTTCCCCGCCCTTCCGCCGGACGTGAGCTACGGCTACGACGCCCTCGGCACCCGGATCGTGACGCCGGTTCGCCCCGGCGTTTCCGGCCGCTACCTCGTGCCGACCAACGCCGCCGCGCTGCCCGCCGACTGGACCGCGCCCGGCTTCGACGACCGCGGCTGGAAAACCGCCGGCAACGGCGTCGGCTTCGACACCGACCCCGACTACCGGCCCTTCATCCAGACCGACCTCTACGCCGAGATGTACGGCAAGCAGCCCTCCGCCTTCCTGCGCTACACCTTCGTGCTCGACCAGGCGGCCGACATCACGCGCGTGCTGCTGCGGCTTAAATACGACGACGGGGTCGTCGCCTGGCTCAACGGCGTGCAAGTCGCCGCGGGGTCAGCCCCGGCCGCGCCGGCCTGGAACGCCACGGCCAGCTCCTCCAGAAGCGAGCCGCTCGCCGTCGTCTACACCGATTTCACCCTCGACGCTTTTGCCCACCTCCTGACCGAGGGCACCAACGTGCTCGCGCTGCAGGCCCTCAACTCCTCCGCGACGAGCTCGGACCTGCTCCTCCAGACCGAGCTGCGGCTTTCATGGGCGCCCGCCGTCGTGACGCGCACGCCGGTCGCGGCCGGCAGCGCAGGCCGCTACCTCGTGCCGGCCAGCGCCGCCGCGCTGCCCGCCGACTGGGCCGCGCCCGGCTTCGACGACCGCGCGTGGACCCCGGCCGGGAACGGGATCGGCTTCGACGCCGACCCCGACTATCTGCCTTACATCCAGACCGACCTCTACGCCGAGATGTTCGGCAAGCAGGGTTCCGCGTTCGTTCGCTATCCCTTTGTCCTGACCAACAGCGCCGCCCTCTACGAAGCCCTGCTCCGCGTGCGGTTCGACGACGGTTTCGTGGCTTGGCTCAACGGCACGCGGGTCGCCTCCAACAACGTGCCCGCGCCCCTCGCATGGGACTCGCGCGCGCCGGCCAGCCGCAGCGACGCCTCCGCCCTGACATTCCTGGAACACGACCTCTCGGCCAGCCTCCCGCTGCTTGTGGACGGCACCAACGTGCTGGCGCTCCAGCTCCTCAACAACTCCTCCACCAGCGCAGACCTGCTCCTCCAGACCGAGCTCTCATTCGCCTGGAAACCGGCCACCGGCGCGCTCGACCTCGCCGCCGGCTTTCTCGCCTCGCCGACGCCGGGCTCGCGGAACGACGCCGCCTACACAGGCGTCGTGCCCGCGCCCACGCTCTCGCATCCCGGAGGGGTGTTCTCCGGCGCGATCTCGGTCAGCGCAGCCTGCTCCCTGCCGGGAGCCGTGCTGCGCTTCACGCTCGACGGCACCCCGCCCACGGCCGCCTCGCCCCTCTACACCGGGCCGCTCGCGATCGAGCGCGAGTGCGTCCTGCTGGTCCGCGCCTTCGCGCCCGGCCTCGTCCCCAGCCCGGTCGTCGCGGCCGACTACCGCCACGCGTTCCTCGGCATCAACGAGGTCATGGCCAGCAACGCGACCGCCACGCCCGAGATCGCCGACTTCACCGACTTCGGCGACTGGATCGAGCTGTACAACGGCGGCACGAATGCCGTCGACCTGAGCGGCTACCACCTCTCCGACAGCCTGGACGCGCCTTTCCGCTGGCGCTTCCCCGACGGTGCGACAATCCCGGCCAACGGCCACCTGCTGGTCTGGGCCGACGGCTTCGACTCGCAGCCGGGGCTGACGCTGACGCGCGATTTCTGGCCCAACCGCAGCTTCGTCACCCGGGCTTACCACGCGAACTTCAAGCTCTCCGCCGACGGCGAGCAGGTCGGCCTCTTCACCCCCAGCGGGGCCCTCGTGGACGGCGTGACCTTCGGCGTTCAGCAAAATGACATCTCCCTCGGGCGCCTGCCCGACGGCGGCGCGGCCTGGGGCTACTTCGGCCACTCCACGGCAGGCGCGGCCAACGCCGCTCCGCAGCTCGGCCAGAATCTGCACCGCGCGCCGGCCGTCGCGGTCGCTCCGGCCGAGCCGCTCTTCCTCGACGGCCCGGTGACCGTCTCGCTCGCTTCCGGCCCCGGCGTCTCCGCCCTCCGCTACACGCTCGACAGCAGCCAGCCAGACGCCGCATCCCCGCTCTACACCGGCCCGTTCACGCTCACCACCTCGACGGTCGTTCGCGCCCGCGCCTACGCCGACGGCCTGCATCCCGGCCCCGTCGCCACGCGCACCTTCCTCATCGGCCAGCGCAAGCCTGAGCTGCCGGTCGTCTCGCTCGTCATCGACCCCCGGCTGCTCTTCGACCCGGTCACCGGCATCTACACCAACGCCCTGAAGGAGCGCGACGTGCCGGGCTCGGTGCAGTTCTGCACCACGCCGTCGAACACGGCGTTCCAGGCCGGTGCCGCCTTCCGCCTCTACAGCCTCAACACCTTCCTGAAGCCGCAGAAGCCCTTCACCGTCAACTTCGACAGCAAGTACGGAACTGACGAGATCGCCTACCAGCTCTTCCCCGAGAAGCCCGTTGGCGCCTTCGACCGCTTCGTGCTGCGCAACGGCAACGACGACTGGGCCGTGGCCTTTCTCCGCGACACGCTGGGCCAGCGGATGCTCAAGGGCGCGATCAACAACGCCACGCAGGGCTTCCGCCCGTGCGCCAGCTACCTCAACGGAGCGTACTACGGCCTGATCAACATCCAGGAGAAGATGGACGAGATGTACTGCGCGAAGACCTACGGCGTCCCGCTCTCCGACATCGACTTCTTCGAGAACGACGGCACCAGCGGCGACGAGCTGCTCGACCACGGCACGGCCGACGGCTGGAACGCGCTGCTCGCGTTCCTCGGCGCGAACAGCCTGGCGCTGCCGGCCAACTACGAGCACGTGAAGAGCCAGGTCGACCTCGAAGACCTCGTCGATTACGTGGCCGGACAGCTGTTCGCGGACGACACCGCCTGGGCCCACAACCGGAAGTGGTGGCGCGACCGCAAACCCGGCGGCAAGTGGCGCTGGTGCTTCGTCGACCTCGACCGCGCCTTCGGCAACGTCAACGACAACCGGCTGCCCACCATGGCCTCCAGCATGGTCGTCTTCCGCGAACTTCTGGCCAACGAGGAGTTCCGCGCCTACTGCTCGCAGCGGCTGATGGCGCACCTCAACAGCTCGTTCAGCACGAACCGCATCCTCCCGATCATCGACTTCGAAGCCGGCCGCATCCGTTCCGAGATCATCGAGCACGCCAAGCTGTACGGGCCGAAAGGCGGCATCCCGTCCGTCGAGGCCTGGGACGCCAACATCGAGGCGATCCGCAGCTACGCGCGCCAGCGCCCCGCGATCGCCATGCAGCAGGTGGCCGCCTTCTTCTCCGGCGGCGAGACCGCGCAGGTGCATCTGGAACAGGGCGGATCAGGAAGCGTCCTGGCCGACCATGTCCCCCTGCTCGACGGCTCCGCCAACACCCTTCTGTCCGGACTTCCGGTCACCTTCACCGCCGTGCCGCCCATCGGACAGACCTTCGCCTACTGGCTGATCAGCAGCGGGTCCACCCGCCTCTCGGACAAAGGCTCCGCGTGGCGCTACCTCGTGCCGACGAACGGCGTCGCCGGCTGGAACCAGCCCGGCTTCGACGACGACGCCTGGGCCTCGGGCGCGGGCCAGCTCGGCTACGGCGACGGCGACGAAGCCACCGTGATCGGCGCCGCCTCCAACCTCATCACCGCGGCCTACTTCCGGCGCTCCTTCGTCATCCGGGACGCCTCCGCGGTCACCGCGCTCGAGCTGCAGCTCCTGCGCGACGACGGCGCCGTCGTCTACCTGAACGGCACCGAAATCCTGCGCACCAACCTGCCCACCGGGCTCATCGACCACACGACCTTCGCGCTGACGAACATCACCGCCTCGAGCACGCCCGGCGAGAACGCCTACCTGCCGTTCACGGTCACGGGCGCACCTTTCCTCGAAGGCACCAACGTGCTCGCCGTCGAGCTCCACCAGTCGTCCGCCAACTACACGGACTTCGGCTTCGACCTCCAGGCCACCGCCACCCGCCCCGCCGCCGTCACCACCAACACCTCGGCCGTGCTGACGCTCGTCCCCGACGGCGCAACGCCGCTGAGCGTGACCGCGGTGTTCACGCCCGCCGGCGCCAGCCTGCTGCCCGCCACCGTGACCGGCGACCTCACGCTCACCGCGGCCGGCTCGCCGTGGCTCGCCACCGGCGACATCTACGTGCCGTCCAACACCAGCCTCACGGCCGAGCCGGGCGCCGTCCTCCTGATGCCGGAGACCGCCAGCATCTACGTGCAAGGCCTGCTCTGCCTGGCCGGCACGCCCGAAGCCCCCGTGAGCGTCGGTCCCAACACCGCCCCGAACGCCCGCGCGCGCCTCTACACGGACCCCGCTCTGGCCGACGCGACCGACGCGGCCGGCCGCTGGGGCGGCATCGCCTTCGACCACGCCGACCGCACGGGCGTGCTCTCGAACGTCGTGATCCGCGGCGCCACGCTCGCGGCGAACGACTGCGTCCGCATGAAGGCCGCCGTCTCGGCCCTCGGTTCAGATCTGCTCCTGTCGGGCCTCGACGTCCGCGACGTGGACCTTCCGATCTTCGTCCAGGAGGGCCACTCCACCGTGCTCGAGAACAGCCGCGTCCATATCGGCGTGATCGGCGACGGCATCAACATCAAGCGCGCCCGCTACGCGCGCGTCGAAGGGTGCGAGTTCTCCTCGGCCAACCTCACGGCCGACACCGACGCCATCGACTACGACGGCATCCAGGGAGGCATCATCCGAGGCAACCGCATCCACGACTTCATGGGCGACAACAACGACGCCATCGACATCGGCGAAGGCACCCTGGATCTGCTCGTCGAAAGCAACCGCATCGCGCGCTGCTTCGACAAAGGCGTCTCCATCGGGCAGGGCTCCACGGCCCTCGTCCGGTTCAACCTCATCTCCGAGGTCGACATGGGCCTCGGCATCAAGGACGCCGGCTCCTACGGACTCATCGAGAACAACACCTTCTTCAACCTCGGCCGCGCCGTCGCGGTGTACGAGAAGAACCTCGGCAGCGGCGGCGGCCGCGCGAGCGTGCGGAACTGCATCGTCGCCCGCGCCGCGGACGCCCCCTTCACCTGCGACGCGCTCTCCGCGCTCGAGGTCGCCTACACGCTCTCCGACAGCGTGTCGGTTCCCGGCACCGGCAACGTGACCGGCGACCCGCAGTTCCTCAACGCCGACGCCGGCCGCTTCGCGCTCCAGACCGGCTCTCCCGCCGCCGACAGCGCCGACCCGGACGCCCCGAAAGACCCCGACGGCTCGCGCGCCGACATGGGCGCGATCCCCTTCGACTGGCGCGAAGGCCACGCGGTGATCTCCGAAATCCACTACCACCCCGCCGACGCGAGCCAGCCGGAGTACGTGGAGATCACCAACCCGGGCGGCGCGCCGCTGGATCTGACGGGCCACCGCTTTTCCAAAGGCATCACCTTCTCCTTCCCGGGCGGCACCCTGCTGAATCCCGGCGACCACCTCGTGATCGCCGCCAGCGGCGCGCTCCCGGGCGCCTTGGTCTGGGCCGCCGGAACGCTCGACAACGCGGGCGAGACCCTCCAGCTGATCGACGCCGACTCGAACGTGGTCGACCGCGTCGACTATGCGCCGCTGCCGCCCTGGCCGGCCGAGCCGGACGGCCAAGGCCCCTCCCTGTCCCTCATCCACCCGCGCTGGAACAACGCCGCGCCGTCGAGTTGGTACGCCAGCGCCGCAGCGGGAGGAACGCCCGGCGCGCCCTTCGACAACCCCGCGGTCATGCCCCGGCAGACCATCACCGTCACCGCGGTCGGCCGCGGCGAGGTCACCCCGCTCGGCGTCATCAGCGTCCCCTGCTACAGCAGCCCGAGCTTCACCTTCACGCCGGCCGTATGGTCCACGGTCGCCGACGTCCTGGCGGACGGCAGGCGCGTCGTGGCGCCGACTGTCTACTGCTTCACCAACGTCCTGAGCGACCACACGCTGCACGTGGCCTTCGCCGACGAGACGACCGCGCGCGGCACGCCGAAATGGTGGATCGCGCAAACCGTTCCCGGCGCCTCCCTGGACTTCGACGGGGCGGCGGCCGCGGACACGGACGGGGACGGCATGCCCAACTGGGCGGAATACGAGGCGGGCACGCACCCGACCAACGCCGCCAGCGTCTTCTTGGCCCAAATGGCGACGCTGGAGGGCGCGCCGGCCCTCTTCTGCCAAACGGTCCCGGCCGGCCCGGAGTGCGGCGGCAAGCAGCGCTACTACACCATCGAGAAACGGGACAGCCTCGCGCAGGGCGGCTGGACAGCCATCCCCGGCTACACCGACATCCTGGGCACCGGACAGACGATCCTGTACCGCGCCCAGCCCACAGGCTGCGAGTTCCTCCGCTTGAAAGCCACGCTCCGCTAGCGAAACCCCTGTCGTATCGTGGGCGTCCTCGCCCGCGTTGCCGGAGTCCAGATCACCGCGCAGGGGAACGGCAGCCCTTTTTCTGATCGCTGAAAAGGGCCTGCCGCAACCGCTCGGGGTGAGCTGGAGATGGGCTTTTCTCCACGCTTTCTTCTCCCTCCTCCCTATTTCTTCATCCTTCCTCCTTCCTCCCTCATCCCTCATTAAATCAGGGTCTCCGGAAAGCGGAAAAGCGGATCAATGGCTCCGGCGGCAGCCATAAATGTAACGACTTCCAGATTGATAACCGCCAAAAAGTCGTTACACTATGGGGGTTGAACAGGCGAGAAAGAGGTTACAATGCCAGGAAAACCCTTCCAGTCTAAACTGAGCCCGCACGAGGAGGAGATCTTCGCCCTGCTGGACGCCGGACGGAGTTTCAGGCAGGTGGCCGAGCAGCTGAACCGCTCCCACGGTCTCGGGGTGACGCACAACGCGGTGTTCTCGTTCGCGAAGAGCCGCCGCAAGCGGCGCGGGGCCCGTCTATTTTTCGAGGGACTCTCCCCCGACATCCGCGACCAGATGTTGAAACAGATCGCCGCCGTCTGGACGCACGACTCCACCGCCATCGAGGGCAACACGCTGACGCTGGGCGATACGGTCAAGGTGCTGGAGTTGGGTCTGACCATCAGCGGCAAAAGCCTGCGCGAGCATCAGGAGGTTTACGGGCACGCCCGCGCGATCGACGGGGTCTACCGGATGCTCCGCCAGCCGGGCGTCACCGAAGAGGACCTGTTTGCCCTGCACCGCGCGGTGATGCAGCTTTCGGCGGTTGACGCCCTGAACCCGGTGGGAGACTGGAAGCAGTCGTATAACGGCACCACCGGCGTGGTGAACGGGCAGGTCGTCTTCATGGAGTACTCCGACCCGATGGATGTGCCGCACCTCATGAAACGCTGGCTCGGAGATTTCAACGCCTCGTTGGGCGAGGCGATGCAGCCAGCCGAGGCCGTCGGCGCCTTTGTTTGGGCGCACCTGAGCTTCGTGCGGATCCACCCGTTCTTCGACGGCAACGGACGCGTGGCGAGGCTTGTCGCCAACATCCCCGTGTTGCGCGCCGGCTATCCGCCCATCACCGTTCCTCTGGAGCGGCGCGGCGATTACATCGATCTCCTGTGGGAGTACGAGAATGCGGTCGGCAAGATCCGTCGGGACGACTCGCTTGTGCCTCCGCATCCGGCCATCGAACGGTTCGCCGCGCTGCTACAGACCGAATGGCAACGGACCCTGACGCTCGTCGAAGAGGCTCGCCGACGCGAAGCCGAACGGCAGGCCAAAATGAAGTGATGGCCGTGGCGACGGCGCAGGCTGGGAATACGCGATAAGCGGGGTAAGCCGGGTGCGACCGCGAATGAGACGAATCGGGTGAATGTGGGGATAATCAAAAACCCCTTTGTACAAAGTCGAATCACGCACCCGACACCCCCTGGCAAAATTCGTGGCATGGGCATCCTTGCCCATGCATCCCCTCTCCCCACGTGGCATGGGCATCCTTGCCCATGCTCCCCTCTCCGGCGAAGATTCGCGGGTAAAAAATCTGTCCACGCAAAACCAAACGCTGCCGCCTTGCCCCCCGCGCCGCCTCCCCGCCCAAGAGATCTTGCCTGTCTCAGCCGAAATCGTGCACACTATGCGCATGAAGAGGCGGCCGAAAACGCATGGGCAGCGGAACATCCTGATCCTCATGGAGTGGTACGACCACCGCATCAGGCAGGGCATCGGGCTGTACGCGCGCGAACACGGGTGGCACCTGACCGTCGACGAGCGCTCGGCGGTGCCGCGCGACTGGCAAGGGGACGGCGTCTTGACGGTGTTCCACACGCGCCGGGACATCGTCGCGTTCCTCCGCAAGCTGCCCGTTCCCGCGGTCGACCTGGGACTCTACCGCCCGGACATCCCCATCCCCCGCGTGGTCGGCGACCATGAGCGGATCGGGCTGATGGCAGCCGAGCACTTCGCCGACCGCGGCTTCCGCCATGCGGCCTGGTTCTCGTCGGCGTTCACCCCCATCCAGCGGCTGAGGCTCTCCGGCTTCTCCATGGGGTGCGCCCGCCACGGGCTTCCCGCCCCGCAGGAGTGGGTCTGGCAACGGGCGCGCGCGGCCTCGCCGAACGATTGGCGCCGCATGCGGCTCTGGCTGGAAAAGCGGCTGAAGCAGGCGCCCAAGCCGCTGGCCGTGTTCGCCCACAACGACTACGACGCGTCGAAAGTGGAAGACGTGTGCCGCGCCTGCGGCCTGGCCGTTCCGGAAGAGGTCTCCATTCTCGGCGTCGACGACAACGAGCTGATCTGCTGCAACCAGCCGGTGCCGCTCTCCAGCATCGCCCACGACCTGGCGCGCGTCGGCTACGAAGGCGCGGCGCTGCTGGACCGGCTGATCGACGGGGCGCGCCCGCCGGACGAGCCGACGCGGATCCCGCCGACCGCCGTGGTCCTCCGGCAGAGCACCGACCTGACCGCCGTGCGCGTGCCCGCCGTGCGCGCCGCGCTCAGCTTCATGCGGGAGAACATCGGACAGAGCCTCGGCATCGAGGAGGTGGCGTCCGCCGCGGGGGTTTCCCGTTCCACGCTCGACCGGCTCTTCGTGCTGCACCTGAACCGGACCGTCCATGAGGAGTTGCAGCGCATCCGCATGGCTGCCGTCAAGCGCCTGCTGCTGCATTCGGACCAGCCCCTCATCGACATCGCCCGGCAGACCGGGTTCTGCCACGCCCAGTATCTCGGAAATCTCTTCCGCCGCGACGAGGGCATGACGCCCCGGAGCTACCGCAAGCGCTACGCGCTGGCCGCGGCGGTCGCGCCCTGACAAAATATTGCACGAATTTTCCTAAATAATGCAATAGAGGCGTCGGCCGGGCCTTGTTACCATGGCGGCACGTTTCACACAGGGACAATCCGGGATCAGGAGGGCGAGATGATGACGCGACGCGGATTCATGGGGGCGATGGCGGCGGCCGGTTTTCCGACGATCATTCCGGCCAAGGTGCTGGGCCAGGAGGCGCCGAGCAAGACGATTCAAATCGGACAGATCGGCTTCGGCCGCATCGCCCGAAGCATGGATGTCCCGGGCCTGCTGGCCTGTTCCGGCGTTCGCTACGTGGCGCTGTCCGACCTGGACACCCGGCGCATGGCCTTGGGCAAGGCCTTCATCGACGGGCAGTATGCCAAGCAGAAAACCTCCGTCGACCTGAAGCTGCACCAGGATTACCGCGAGCTGCTGGAGCGGAAAGACGTGGACGCGGTCGTCATCTCCACGCCCGACCACTGGCACAGCCAGCCCGCCGTGGAGGCGGCCTTCGCGGGCAAAGACGTCTACCTGCAGAAGCCGGCCTCGCTGACGGTCGCCGAGGGGCGCCTGTTCAGCCGCGCGATGAGCGAGAACCGGCGGGTCTTCCTGCTGGGCTCCCAGCAGCGCTCGTCGGAGCAGTTTCACCGGGCGTGCGAGCTGGTGCGCAACGGCCGGCTCGGCCGCATCGAGCGGATTGAGATCGGCCTGCCGGGAGACCCCGCGGGCGGCAAGACGGCGGAGATGCCGGTGCCGCCGAACCTGAACTACGAGATGTGGCTCGGCTCCACGCCGCAGGTGTACTACACGGAGGACCGCGTGCACAGCCAGAACGACCCCACGCTCGGCTCGCGCCCCGGCTGGCTGCGCTGCGAGCAGTTCGGCGCGGGGATGATCACCGGCTGGGGGGCGCACCACCTCGACATCGCCCACTGGGCCATGGGCTGGGAGGCGACGGGGCCCCAAACGGTCGAGGGCCAGGGCAGCTTCCACACGGGCGGGCTCTGGGACGTGCACGGCGCGTACGACGTGACCCTGACCTACGCCGGCGGCACGCCGGTGCGCGTGTGGGACAAGTTCCCGAACGGCGTCCGGTTCGTCGGCGAGAAAGGCTGGATCTTCGTCAGCCGCGGGCCCGCGCGGATGACGGCCTCCGATCCGACGGCTCCCGGCCAGCCGCTCAAGGCGCTCGACGCGAGCGACCCGCGGCTGCTGCAGGGCGCGATCGGCGAAAACGAGGTGCGGTTCTACAAGCACCGCGGCAACCACCACCAGAACTGGATCGACTGCATCCGCACGCGGGGCGAGACGATCGTGCCGGCCGAGACCGCGCACCGCTCGTGCAGCGCGTGCCTGCTGGCGCACATCGGCATGAAGCTCGGGCGCAAGCTGACGTGGGACCCGGCCGCCGAGCGCTTTGTGGGCGACGACGCGGCCAACGCCCTGCTGGCCCGCGCGGAGCGCGCCCCGTACGGCACGCGCCGGGCATACGAGCGTCTCAGCAAAAAGAGCGGAAGAACGGAGGCTGAAGCATGAGAACCTGGATGAGCGTGTTGTGTGCCTTGGGCGTGGCGTCGACGGCCTGCGCGGCGGACGTCCTCATTTATACGAAGTTCGGCCAGAAGAAAGGCCAGTTCATCCACACCTGCGTGGCGCCCTGCGCGCAGGCCGTGAAGGAGCTGGCCGAAGCCAAGGGACTGTCGGCCGTGATCTCCGACGACCCGGCGCAGCTCACGGGCGACAGCCTGAAGCCGTTCAAGACGGTCGTGCTGGCCTCCACGAACAACGAGATCGTCGACACGGACGAGCAGCGGAACGCCCTGTTCGCCTTTGTGGCGAACGGCGGCGGCCTGCTGGCCATCCACTCCGCGCTGGCCTCGGAGCGCCAGTCCGCCCGGTTCCGCGAACTGGTCGGCGCGACCTTTGTGACGCATCCCCCCAACCAGACGGTCGACATCGACATCGTCGACCGGTCGCACCCCTCGGCGCGCAGCTTCACGACCAACGTATGGGCCGGCTGGAAGGACGAGGTCTACGTCTGCAAGATGGCCACCAACATTCACCCCGTCATGACGGTCGACCTGCGGCGCGTCGCCAAAGCCGAGCCGCTGCTCGCGAAGGGCTTCCGCCATGTTCCGGTCGCGTATACGGTCCCGTTCGGCAAAGGGCGGGTCTATGTCGCCGCGCTCGGCCACAACGACGGAAGCTACGCGGACCCCGCGTGGCGGCAGCTGCTGCAAGACGCCCTGCTGTGGACCGCCGGCCGCGAATGACGGCGAGCACCTGACCTCTCCAAGGGAATGCGGTCCTGAAAGGAACGCCCATGAAGCACGCGTTTGAGCTGAGAGATCCCGATTACGAGCGGAGTCCGATGACGGGGATGACCCGGCAGCACTACATCGACTGCGCGACCTATATCCTGGAGCGCGCGTTCAAGCACGTGAAGGCGTTCGACGACCCCATCGTGTTCCCGACGATTCCCGGCAGCAAGTCCTATCCGCAGCCCGGCGATCCGCCGTGGCGGGCGCGCTCGCACGAGTTCGAGGCGCTGGAGCGGACCTTCAACCTCGCCGCGCCGCTGATTCACGTGAACCCCGGCGTCCGCATCCGGGGCATCCGGCTGCGCGACTACTACCTGCACCATTTCCACCACGCCCTGACGCCGGGCCATCCCAACAGCATCCCGATGCCCGGCGACTTGCCGGACGCGACGTATCAGTTCACCTGCGAGTTCGGCGGCTGGACCAAGACGATGCTGCTGATGCCGGATGTGCTCTGGCCGCACTGGACCCAGCGGCAGCAGGACGAGGTGGCCGCCGCGATCCACGCCTGGGCGCATCACCGCACGACGCAGAACAACTGGCGCCTGTTCAACATTTGCGCGCTGTCGTGGCTCAAGCTCAAGGGCTACGCGATCGACGACGACCTGCTGAAAAGCCACCTGCTCTGGATCGCCTCGTATCACGCCGGCAACGGCTGGTATTTGGAGCAGAGCTACAACTACTACACCATCAGCCTCTTCGTGGTTTACGGCACGATCTGGAAGCGCGCGTTCGGCGACGAGCACGACCCCGAGATCGCCGCCGTGCTGGAAAAAAGCTACGAAGAGCTCTTCGCCACCTACCCGAACTTCTTCGGCCGGGACGGGTTCATCAACATGTGGGCGCGGAGCATCTGTTACCGGCTCTGGATCGCGGGCGGCTTCCCCGTCTCCTTCCTGCTCAAATCCAAGCCGCTGGAGCCCGGCTGGGCGCGGCGGCTCTGTTCCGGCTCGCTCCTGCAGTTCACCACGCGCCCCGATTTCTACGTGAACGACATCCCTTCGCTGGGCTTTTACGGGCACCGCGAATTCGCCATCCAGAGCTACAGCTGTCCGGCCAGCCCGTTCATCATGTTTCTGCCGTTCCTGGCGCTGGCGCTGCCGGAAGACTCGCCGTTCTGGACGGCGAAGGAGAACGACGGAATGTGGGCCGCCCTCGGCAAAGGCTCCCGGAGCACCGTGCTGGAAAAGCCGGGCCTTGTGCTGGTCAACCACGGCAGCAGCGGGAGTTCGGAAATCCTTTCGGGCAAGGTCTATGACGACGACCCCAACTACGCCAAGCTGGCCTTCAACACGCACTTCCCCTGGGAGGACCACAACCCGCAAGGCGGCACGGCGCAGGCGTACTGCTTCCGCAGCCTCGACCCGCGCGATGCGCGCGGCGCGGACATCAACTTCTATCTGACCGGGCGCGCGCTCGACAATGCCGCCTCCCGGAACGCGGGGTACACGACGTCGCAGAGCACGCTGTTCAACGGCGTGCGCGAGGGCGTGCTGTATCGGCAGCTGCTCATGCGCAGGCCGCCCAACAACGGCGTGGGCTACATCATCGACCTCGCCGAGATCACCCTGCCGGGCGGCGTCATCCGCGTGGACCGCTGCCGGCTGGCCTTCGAGCACGAGCTCACGCTGGGGCACTTCGGCCTGCCGCACTTCAAGGGGCGCAAAGCCCTCGTCCAGTCGTTCGCGGACAAAACCAAGCGGGGGCTGACGGCCGCGATCCCGGGCCGCCAGCTCGCCTTCATCGCCTACGCGGGCTGGGACACGGTCCAGGCGCAGGTGCACCGCGGATTCAACGCGGAGGCGCCCGCCAGCACCGTGCTGGGCGCCTACCGCAAGCGCACCGGCAAGAACCCGGCCATGGAGCTGATGGTTTCGGCGATGCTGCACAAGACCGACGACTCGCCATGGACGAAGGCCCAGCTTTCGCCGCTCAAGAAGCTCGAGGTGCTGGAGGTCATGCCGTCCGGCTCCGTCATGGGCGCCCGCCTCACCCTGGCCGACGGCACGCAGCGGGTCGTGGACTTCAAGGACGTGGACGGCTACAAATCCTGCTGACCCGTCGTTTTGTGTTTGGCTGTGTTCCCCGGCCACGGTCAAGGCCCCCTAGGACCGTGCTTCACCTCCGTGGCCCGGCGACAGGCCCAACGGAAGAGCATTCCGCCAACCCAAGGCCCAAGCTCGACAATCCTTAGCCCGAATGCTACAGTGCTGCATACTTCTTGCTGGGCAGCCCCCGTCTCTCGGGAGCACCGAGCGGCTGCCCAGTCTGCGGGAAACCGAACCGGATGAGTGCCGCGCAAACGCTTCGCGCCCCGGATGGCCCGGGTGCGGCCAGGAAAAGGGAGAGACTGATGAACAACGCCATGAGGGGAGCCGTGGTCTACCTTCTGTTCGCGGCGGCCTGCGGAGCGGGCGCGACGGACGCCGGCAAGGCGGTGCCGCGACTGGGGATCAATCTGTCGGGACCGGCCGACTGGATGACGGAACTGCCGTTCGTGGACGTCTTCCGCACCTCGCGGACATGGATCAGCCAGCGGCAGGGCGAGGCCTGGGGCAAAGGCCCCGAGTTGTCGCTGGACGAATGGGGCTGGGTGAAGCGGCTGGAGCCGGGATGCTACGCCGAGGCGATGCTCTGCACGATTTCGGGAGGCCACTATCCGTCCGGCACCTACACGATTCTTTACGAGGGTGAGGGGCAGATCGCAATCGGCCGCAACGGGAAAGTCAAAGCGTCGTCGCCGGGGCGCATCCTAGCGGACATCGATTCCTCCAGCGGCGGCTTCTCGCTTCAGCTGCGCGAGACCAACCCGCAGAACCCTGTGCGCAACATCCGCGTCGTGATGCCGGGCTTCGAGTCGACCTACGAGAAAGAGCCGTTCCACCCGGTCTTCCTCAGGCAGTGGCGGGGGTTCGCGTGCTACCGCTTCATGGACTGGATGCACACGAACGGCTCCGAAATACGCACCTGGGCCGACCGGCCGACGCCGAAGCACGCCACGTTCTCAAAACGCGGCGTGGCGCTGGAGTGGATGATCGACCTGTGCAACCGGCAGAAGGCGGACGCGTGGTTCTGCCTGCCTCACGAGGCGGACGACGACTTCGTGCGGCGCTTCGCGCAGACGGTGAAGGCGGGACTGGATCCGTCGCTCAAGATCTACATCGAGTACTCGAACGAAGTCTGGAACGGCCAGTTCAAGCAGTGCAAATACGCCATTGAGCAGGGGCTGAAGCTCGGCCTCGGCCCCAAGGAGAAGCCCTGGGAGGCGGGCTGGGCCTACACCGCGCGCCGGTCGATGGAGATTTTCGCCATCTGGGAGCAGGTGTTCGGCGGGCACGCCCGCTTTGTGCGCGTGATCCCCACCCAGTCGGCGAACCGCGGCGTGACCCAAGGCATCCTGCGCGACCCGGCCGTCGCAGAGCACGCCGACGCCCTGGCCATCGCGCCGTACATGGCCTACAACATCGGACGCGGCAAGACCGCGGCGAAGGCGGAGGCGATGATGAGCTGGACGACGGAGCAGATGCTCGCGGACTTCGAGGAAACCGGCTTTGCAGACAGCCTCAAGGACTTTCGCGCGAACAAGGAGCTCGCCGACCGGCACGGGCTCAAGCTGATCGCTTACGAGGGCGGACAGCACATGGTCGCTTTCATGGGAGACCAGAAGGCGGTCAGGGCCGTCAGCCAGACGATGCACGCGTGCAACCGCCACCCGCGCATGGGCGAGCTTTACAGGCAGTACTACGACGAGTGGGCTAAAGCGGGCGGCGACCTCTTCGCGGTCTTCTCCAGCATCGGCGCCTACAGCAACCACGGCGCCTGGGGGCTCGCCGAATTCTACGACAGCAAGCCGGCGGACTATCCCAAACTCGCGGCGACACTCAGGTGGGCGCGCGAGCACGGCCAGGATGTTCAGCCGGTGCCTTGAACACGGCGGGGAAGCGAGAGCGCATGGCCAGAAAAGCTTGGCACGGCAGACCGTATTCTATGGCACTGTTTCATCAGCCAGTGCATCCTGTCAGGGATCGATCACTTTACCATCTCGAAGTGGGTGGGCCAAAGGGGCACGGGAATGATCGACACTGTCTATGGTCACATCACGGCGGATTTCTCCGCAGGCGAAATGGCCAAACGAAGAATCACCCCGGACGGGTCCCCCACGAGGACATCCTCGAAATCAACAGCCGGGACGGATGCGAAAACGATCAGTAATGGAGTGACTCCGGTTGAGGCAACAAATGGCAGAACCGCGCTGTCTCAAGCGGCGTGACGTCTCATTCAGACGTTGCTGGGTGCAGCCGAAAGTGTAGCCGGATTTTTCCGACGAAAATAATAATCGTCGAAAGTGCTTTTGTTTCAGGGCATAAAAATGGTGGCAAGGGCCGGGATCGAACCGGCGACACGCGGATTTTCAGTCCGCTGCTCTACCAACTGAGCTACCTCGCCACATCAGAAAACCGCTGCCCGTTATTGGGTGAAAAACGGGTGTAACTTTAGACAATCAGACCGCTTCTGTCAATGCCGTTTACAAGAAAAAATGCGGGCGGGCGCACGGCTTTTGCTTCTGCTTTGCGTGGACAGATTTTTCCCGCGAATCATCGCGAATAAGAGCCGTTCCTGATTTGATTGACGCTGATCGCTTAAAATCAGGAACGGCGGTTTCGGCAAAAGCCCGTCTCCGTATCACCCGGCGCGGTCGCGGCAGGCCTTTTTCAGCGACCCGCGTTTATAAAACCGTGCGTGGGCGGGCGCACGCACGGTTTCTTTGACGAGAGGACGAGCAGACGCTCGTCCCTCCCCTTTGCACAACCGGATTTCGTCGTTTGGGGGCAAGCATCTTGTCCTTCGTAGCCTTGGCGAAGGAGGATCGGCTTGCCCGCGCGACTCCCTGCGTCTCAAATAGACCGTGCGCGCGCCTTGCGGGCGGGCGCACGTCGCTTCGCCCTTCCCTCTCGCCGCCGATTATGGCATGTTAATAGTCCAGATTAGCTTGGGGGAAAGACACATGAAGAAAAGAACCGCATGGCTATGGGCGCTCGTGCCGCTGCTCGGCGCCGCCGCGCAGCCGGACGAGGACACCGCGCTGCGGCGGCAGCTCACGCTGCTCCAGCCCGCCGCGCTCCAGCTCGCGCTGGACGACATGGCGCAGCGCTGGCCGCAGCGCTGCGCGCCGGCCGACCGCGCGTGGTGCGCCGGGCTCGCCGGCCGGCGCGACGACCTGCTCAAGCGCCTCGCGGACGGCGACGCCCAAGCCCGCGGCGAGGCCCGCGAGCTGCTCGGACGCGCCCGCACCGCCCTGCTCGCCAACCCGCTGCTGGACATGGAGCGCCTGCTGCTCGTGCGCCGCGGCGCCAACAACCTCGCCCTGCCCCAAAACTGGCAGCAGCAGCGCGACGTGAACCGCAAGGGTCTGACCAACGAGATCGCGGTGCTCACGGACCTGCGCGGCACCCCCGCCCTGAGCACGCTGCGCCGGGCCGCCCCGGACAGCTACATCGGCGACCTGCAGCTCCACTGGGACGCCCGCCGCCTGATGTTCACCGCCGAGAACGAGAAGCGCCTGCACCGCGTCTATGAGCTGGACACCGAGGCGCCCGACCGGGTGAGCGAGCTGCCCCTCATCCCCGACGACGACGTGGACAACTACGCGGGCTGCTGGCTCGCCGACGACACGGTGCTCTTCCTCTCCAACGCCACCTTTGTCGGCGTGCCCTGCGTTGTCGGCTCCTCGTACGTCGCGAACCTCTACCGCTGGCATCCGGCCGACGGCCACATCCGCCGCCTGACCTTCGACCAGGACCACAACTGGTACCCGACGCAGCTGCCCGACGGCCGCGTCCTCTACCTGCGCTGGGAGTACAGCGGCATCGTGCACTACGCCTCGCGCCTGCTCTTCACCATGAACCCCGACGGCACGGGCCAGCGCGAGCTCTACGGCAGCAACAGCTACTGGCCGAACGCGCTGTTCTACGCGCGCCCCGTCCCCGACGACCCGCACCGCTTCACCGCCGTCGTCTCGGGCCACCACGGCGTGCCGCGCATGGGCGAGCTGCACCTCTTCGACCCCACGCTCGGCCGCCGCGAGACGCAAGGCGTGGTCCAGCGCATCCCCGGCCGCGGCCGGCGCGTCGAACCCGTGGTGAAAGACAACCTCGTGGACGACGCCTGGCCCAAGTTCCTGCACCCCTGGCCGCTGGGCGGCGGCTATGTCCTGACCTCCTGCAAGCCGAGCCCGGACGCGCCCTGGGGCCTCTATCTGGCCGACACGTTCGACAACCTGACGCTGCTCTGCGAAGAGCCCGGCCAGGCGCTCTTCGAGCCCGTGCCGCTGCGGCCGCGGCCGCGCCCCGCCCGGCTGCCCGACCACGTCAAGGCGGGCGAGCAGAGCGGCCGCGTCAAAGTCACCGACCTCTACGCGGGGCCGGGCCTCGCCGGCGTGCCGCGCGGCACGGTCAAGCGCCTGCGCGTCTTCACCTACTCCTTCGCCTACCGCGGCATGGGTTCGGAGACCGACCGCGTGGGCTTCGACGGCCCTTGGGACGTGGTGCGCATCCTGGGCACCGTGCCGGTCGAAGCGGACGGCTCGGCCTATTTCGAGGTGCCCGCCAACACGCCGGTCTCGCTCCAGCCGCTCGACGCGCAGGGGCGCGCCCTGCAGCTGATGCGCAGCTGGCTCACGGTCATGCCGGGCGAGCTGCAGTCCTGCTCGGGCTGCCACGAGCCGCAGAACAGCGGCTCCGGACCTCTGACCCGCGTGCAGGCCATGGAGCGCGAACCCTCCCGGATCGAGCCCTGGTACGGGCCGGCGCGCGGGATCGCCTTCAACCGCGAGGTCCAGCCCGTGCTCGACCGCTATTGCGTCCGCTGCCACGACGGCCGCGCGGGCAGGCCCGACTTCCGCCTGCGGCCCGGGGTCTCGATCAAGACGAAGGAGGTCTACTACATCAACGCGAACAACCTCTTTCCGCCGGCCTATCTGGCGCTCTGCGCCTTCATCCGCAGCCAGACGCAAGAGGGCGACAACGCGCTCCAGCCCCCCTGCAACTTCCACGTCTCGACCACGGAGCTGTTCCAGCTCCTGGAGGCGGGCCACCACGGCGTGCGGCTCGACGCGGAGGCGTGGGACCGGCTCACCACGTGGATCGACCTCAACCGCCCCAACCACGGCACCTGGTCGGAGAACGTCGGCCCCGCGCGCATGGGCACGCTGGCCGCGCGGCGCGCCGAGCTGCAGCGGCGCTACGCGAACCTCGACGAGGCGCACGAGGTGACCGGCGCTCCGGCGACGCTGGCCGCGCCCGCGCTGCCGCCCGCCGAAGAGCCTCCGGCGCGGCCCGCGCCGGCCGTGGCGGGCTGGCCCTTCGACCCCGCAACGGCGCGCGCCAAGCAGCAGGCGCAGGGCGGGAGCGCGACGCGCACGCTGGAGCTCGGCAACGGCGCGCGCCTGACCCTCGTCCGCATCCCGGCCGGCGCGTTCGCCACGGCCGACGGCCGCGCCGCCGAGATCCGCGCGCCCTTCTGGATGAGCGTGGACGAGGTGACCAACGAGCAGTACGCGCGCTTCGACGCCGCGCACGACAGTTTCATGGAGCGCGGCGAGTACATGCAGTTCACGCCGGAGGAGCGGGGCTATCCGCTCAACACGCCGACGCAGCCGGTCTGCCGCGTCTCGTTCGAGGCCGCCGAGGCCTTCTGCCGCTTCGTCTCGCGCCAGAGCGGCTGCCGCGCGCGCCTGCCGAGCGGCGACGAGTGGGAGTGGGCGGCGCGCGCGGGCGCGGCCACCCCGCTGTTCTACGGCGGGCCCGAGGACGATTTCTCGCGCACCGCCAACCTCGCCGACGCGGTGTTCCGCAAGATGGAGCGGCTGCGCGCCAACATGCCGGGCGCGGCGATCCCGGCCTGGCGGCCCGCGGCCACAAACGTGACGGACGGCTACCGCGTCTCCGCGCCGGCCGGCGCCTTCGCGCCGAACGCCTGGGGGCTGCGCGACGTGCACGGCAACGTCTGGGAGTGGACCGCGGAGCGCCTGCCGGACGGCCGGGCCGTGGCGCGCGGCGGCTCGTGGTGGAAGCGCCCTCAGCACGCGACCTTCGCGGCGCGCGTGCCTTACGCGCCGTGGCAGCGGGTGTACGACGTCGGCTTCCGCGTGCTTGTCGAAGAGTGAGGCCGCCTCCGGAAAAGTTCCGGACTGCCGACGGGGCCCGCGCACTCGGGAGCGGACGAGCCGACGCTCGTCCCTCCCGTGGCCGCCGAAGGGATGGAGGCGGGCTCGGAGGCCCGCCTCCCGTCAAACGCCGCGCCTATTTGCCGGCCAGCACGAGCTTGGCGTGCTTGGCGTAGGCGCCGCGCGGATCGTTCGCATAGGCGCGCAGCGCCTTCTCGCCGCGGCCCTCGAAGTCGCCGAGGCGGTAGAGCGCCCGCGCCACGGCCAGCTCGCGCAGGCAGGCGGTGCGCTCCTTGTTGCCCTCTTCGTTCGAGTAGTTGACGATCGGCGGCAGCTCGGGGCCCATGGCGATCGCGTATCCGCTGATCCCCTCCTTGGCGAGCAGCTCGCCCAGCACCGGGGCCGCCGACTTGTCGCCGATCGACTCCAGCGCCATGGCCACCGCGCGGAAGTGGGAGAACTCGTTGGCCACCGTCAGCGCGCGCGCCTTGTCGAGCAGCACGGGCAGCGCCCGGGCGGACTTGGCGCGGCCCAAGGCGATCACGTAGCTGTCGACCCAGCTGACGCTGCGGTTGAACTGGCCCATGCCGCGGAAGTTCCACCCCTTGTCCCACTCCATGCCTTTGACCTTTGCGATCAGCAGCGCCTCGCCGTCGGGCTGGTCCATCATGCCGAGGACGTGCGCGTATTTGAAGCGGTCCTCGTCGTTCGCGGCCGCCTTCAGCGCGGCCTTGAGCAGCGGGATGGCGCGCGCGTAGTCGGTGAGCACCACGCCGAGCCCCTGGTAGTCCTTGGTCAGCGACTGGACCGCCGCGGCGAACGCCGCGTCCGGCAGCGGGAAAGAGTCCTTCATGGTGAGGACCTCTTCGGGCAGGATCTTGGCGTCGATCAGGTGGCGCTGCAGGGCGCGCATGTCCACGTTGCGCACCACCACGCCCGCCTTGATCGCCAGGGCGGCGGCCACGCCGGCCGCGTAGCCCTGGTTCTGCACGTCGGGCTGCATGCGCAGGATGGGCATGGCGTCGCGGTGGGCGCTGATGCCGAGGCCCACGACGATCAGGTTGTCGAGCGTCTTGGGCAGCATGCTGCGGTACGGCAGGTTCACCTTCATGCCCTTGTGGCCGGGGTCCTCGATGAAGAACTGCTCGTGCACGGTGTGGCCGTGCGAGTCGAAGTTGCTGAAGGGCTGGACCACCACATCCGGATAGGTGCGCTCGTTGACCACGTCCAGCGGCGTGACGTAGAACGCGCCGATCAGGCGGCGGCGCTCGCGGCTGTTGATGACCTGCGCCTGGTCCCAGATGCCTTCGCGCATGCTGAGGCGCGAGCGCAGCGCGAAGAAGCAGAGGTCGGCGGCGTCGGTGTCGTCCAGGAAGCCGAAGTCGGTGTTGGTGTAGCTCGCGCCCAGCGTGCGGGGCGTCTGGCCCACGCCCTGCAGGGCCACCTCGGCCGACGTGATAAACTCGGTCTCTTCGCCGGCCAGCGCGGGCAGCTCGGCGTTGCCGGTGGCGTCGATGGCCGCCTTGCAGCGGATCACGCCGCGCTCGCCGTACGGCGTGAGCACGACCACGCCCGTGACGCGGTTGTTCTCGACGATCACGCCGTTGACCATCGTGCCGTACCACACCTCGGCGCCGCCCTTGCGGTTCTCCTTGCGGTACCACTCGGACTTGCACTGCGAGAAGACCACGCCGGTCTCCTTCACGCCCTGGTCGATCTCGCTGGTGAAGCCCACGCGGTTGCCCCAGTAGTAGAGGCCGATGAGGCCGTCGGTCTGCACGCCGCCCATCTGGTAGATGTACTCGCAGACGATCGTCTTCAGGCCTTGGCGCGCCGCCGCGATGCCGGCCGGGCCGCCTCCCGTGCCCGCGCCCGCCACGACCACGTCGCACTCGGCGATCACCGGCAGCTCGCGCGGCTCGGCAGGCACGCTGCCCGAGGCGTTGCAGAGATAGGCCGGCAGGCCGAGGGCGTGCTCGCCCACCTTGACGCCTGCGCGCGGGGCCTGCATGTTGCTGCGGACGGCGACCGTCTTGACGGCCGGGCGCCCGGCCGCGGTCTGCGCGGCGAGCGCGCCCAGGCGCTCGCCCAGGCCCATGAGGTTGCCCGGCTTCATCAGCTGGCCGGCGGCCTGGCGCGAGACGTCGGCCAGCGGATTGAGCACGAACAGGTAGTCGGTCCCGGCGGGCTGGAGCACCGCCAGGTCGAGCGCGTCCACGCCCTGCCACGGCGCCTCAGAGGAGGCCTTGCCCTTGAGGCGGTCGGGAGGGATGAACGACAGCGTGTCGGCCGACTCCAGCTGGGTGGGGACGAAGGTCAGGTCGCGCGCCTTCTGCTCCGCCTCGGAGAAGGAGCGCATGGAGCCGTCCTTCATCGGCAGGTCGATGTCGCAGAGGAACATGCGGCCCTGGATCATTTCGGGCGAGCCCTTGGCGCCTTTGATGCCCGTGACGCGGGCGTTGTAGAGTCCGAAAAGCTCTTTGACGCGCACGCCTTCGGCGCGCGGCGCCTCGCCGGCCACCACCACGCGCTGGAACGTGTAGGTGCCCGCCGGGAAAGGCGTGGCCTCGGCGCCGGCCGCGCGGGCCAGCAGGCCGCGCTCCGTGGCGTCGATCACCACCTTGGCCTTGACCGCCTGACGGCCGCTGCGGTTCGCGATCACGACGCCCGAGAGCTTGCCGGACGCGTCGAACAGCGGCTCGGTGGCGACCGCGCCGGTGAGGAAGGCGACCTTGGCTTTGAGCAGGGCCTCGTCGAGCGTCCGCTTCACCTTGAGCGGCGTGGTCTCGTCGGCCACTTTGGCCTCGGACTTCTGGACCGGCGGGTAGACATAGAACTCGGCCAGCAGCTGGCGGTCGACACCCTCGCCCTTCTTCGCCGCGAGGCGCAGGTAGCGCACCTTGGCCTTGACCGGCACGGAGAGGGTCGCGCACTCGTGGCTTTCGCCCATCACGCGCTCGCGGGTCGAGCCGAGGGGCGTCCACGTCTTCTTGTCGGTGCTGCCCTGGACCGACAGCTCGCCCGTGAAAAAGCCGCCTGCGCCGTCGCGGTGGAAGACGCTCGCCACGACCTGGCTGACCTCGACGACCGCGCCCAGATCAAGCGTGTACTCCACGTCCCCGTTGTACTGCACGCTCTCGGAGGTCGACTCCTCCCACTTGCCGTCGGAGAGCATGTCGCTCTTGCGGTCCTCATGCTTTTTGTCGGCCTTGGCGTTGGCGGTGTAGACGAACGGCAGCGAGGGCGGCCGCGACGCCTTGACCTGAAACATCTTTTTCTGCAGCGCGCAGCGCGTGTCCTCGTCGGCATCCAGCCGCAGGCGCAGCTTACCGGCCATGTCCTCGCCCAGGTAGGGGCGCGGCGCGGCCAGAAACACCTTGGCGCCGGCCTCGGCGGCTTTGCAGGCCGCGGCGACCGCCCCGGAGGAGCCGCCGACGACCACGACATCCACGTCCTGTACCAACGGCAACGCCTTTTCCGCCTCCACGACGCCGGCGGCCGAAGCGGCCCCGCACGCGAAAATGCCCAACAGACACGTCCATGTGTTCACGTTCTTCTCTCCTGTTACTTGTCGTTATCCCGTTTGTACTTGCCTAAAAAAAGATGCCGCAGCGCCAGCAGGAACACATCGAGGAGCATGCGCCCCCCGCTGGAGAACACGCGCACCGTCGAGTGGCCGCTGTAGTCCCAGTTCACCGGCACCTCGGCGATGCGGTATCCCAGGTCGCGCGCCGTCGCGATCAGCTCCACGTCGAAGGCGAAGCGGCGGGTCCGCAGCCGGCCGAAGAGCTCTTTGGCCGCGTCGGCCCGGAAGAGTTTGAAGCCGCACTGCGTGTCGCGTATGCCGTGCACGCCCGCGATCCGCACGAGCAAGTTGAACACGCGGCTCAAGACCCGGCGGTGCAGCGGCGGCGGCTTGCCGATGTGCGCGCCCTTGACCGCGCGCGAGCCGCAGGCGATGTCGGCCCCCGCGTCGATCGCGTCCTTCAGGCGGCGCCAGTCGGCCAGCGGCGTCGAGAGGTCGGCGTCCGACATCAGGATCAGGTCTCCCTCGGCCGCCAGCACGCCGGTCTTGACCGCATACCCCTTGCCCCGGTTGACCGGATAGCGGATCAGCCGGAGCTGGGGGTCCTCGCGGTCGGCGACCAGGGTGTTGATGATCGCGGAGCTGTCGTCCGGAGAGCCGTCGTCCACGAACACGGCGTCCACCGCCACGTCCGTCGTCGCGCCGATAAAGGCCGCAACCTGCTCCACCGAAGCCCTCAGCCGTCGGTGTTCGCGGTAGACAGGTATGACCAGCGTCAGGCGCATGCTCTGTGCTTTCCCCAGTTCATTGTTGGGGGCAGTTTAGCAAGTCGCCGCTCTTTCTTGAACCCCAAACTTGGGCTCCCGCAACGCTCGGGCGCACTCACTCTCCGAGCACGAGCAGCTGGTTGACCGTGCCGCCGTAGGGCTCGTTCCAGGTCCAGACCACCTTGTCGTTCCGGTCGAACTCGATCAGCTTCCAGCCGGGCTTGAAATCCTTCTCGCTGTGGCCGGTCCAGTTCGCCATGACGATGTTGCCGTTCTTGAGAAGCTGGAACCCGGCGTAGAAGTAGTTGGAGAGCCCCTCCGGCTGCGCGAAGACCGTGTCCTTCAGCAGCTTGCCCTCAGGGTCGAAGGTGAAGAAACCCTTGGCGTAGCCGCCCGAGAGCAGCAGGTTTCCGTCCGGCGCATAGAGGGCCATGTAGGCGTTGCGGGGGCGGGGCAACGCGAACTTGCGGACCAGCCGCTGTTCGCGGCCGAGGCCCGCCTCAAGGCTGACCTCGTACGCGCCGTCGTCGGCGGCCAGCAGCAGCGTGCCTTTCGGGGTGAAGCGCATGAGGCGCACATAGCGGATCGCCTGCGGCATCTCATAGGTCGCGGTCAGGTTCTTTTGGGCGTCGGTCTCATGGACGAGCCCAGACTGGCTGCCGAGAAAGACGCGGCCGTCGGCCAGGCGCCGCACGGTGCGGATCTCCTTCAGCGCGTCGGACTCGAACCCGTCGACCTTCTGGCGGGTGGACAGGTCGTAGACGTCGTAGCCTTTGGACCGGTTGCAGAGCACGCGGTTGCCCTCCAGCTCCTGCAGGTCGAACGCGATCTCGGGCAACTTGAGCGTCCAGTTTTTCGACGCGTCGTTCTGGTCCACATAGTGGAGCGAACTGTGCATGAAATCGCTCGCCAGAAAACGGTGCCGGATCTCGTCGCCCCGCACCCAAACCGCCGCCAAAACCGCCGCCACTGCGACCGTATGCTTCATCTCCCCCATCCCTTCTGCTTTCAGGCCTCGCCCCCAAGGCCGCCTGTTCCCGCCATTATGGCAAACTCGCGAAGGCGGCGGCAAGCCTCGCGCGCCGGAATCGGAGGCCCGCCCACGGCCTATTCCTTTGGCTTCTTCATGTCTTTCAACGGACGGCTCGGCGAGCCGTCCCCGCCGAGCCAACCTCCAGTTGGTCAAAAATTGCATACAAAAGGTAGCGCGCGCACGCCGTGAGCGCCGCCTGGGGTCAAAGGAATAAGCCGTGGAGGCCCGCCTAGCCGCGCATCGCGGCCTCGACTTGCGCGAGGGCCTGGAGGTTCTTCTCCTGCCACTCGGGCAGGGTGAAGAACCACGGCGCCATCAGGAAGCCTTTCAGGCGGTCCGGCGCGAGGTTGGCCCGGCAGAAGTCGACGGTGCCCTTGAAGTTCACGTCGCTGCTCCAGTTGGAGCCCGTGGGCATTTGGTCAAAGCCGGCCTTGTCGAGGTCCAGATAGGTCTTCACGTGCTTCACCTTCTCCGGCTCGAAAGACGCGCCGTAGTACCAGTTGCTCTGCAGCACCGACTTCGGCATGCGGTTCAAGAACTCCTCGGGGTGGTTCCAATGGTAGTCCGACCAGATCCACGGCCGCACGCCTTGGGACTCGACCGCCTTCACGAAAAAGAGGAAGTCGTGCCACCACAGCTCGCCTTGGCGCACCACCGCGTAGCTGTATTTGGCCTGATGCCCGGCCGTCTCCTCGTCGTAGCCGAGGTGGAAGAAACGCGGCTGATCGAAGATCGCGCACACCTCGCGGACCAAGTCGCCGCACACCTGGTAGTACAGCGGCGTCGAGACCTGCCGGCCGTACTCCTTGAGCCAGGTGTCGTGCGCCGTCGAGAAGTTCAGCTTGGGGATGGGCTCCAGGCCCAGGGCCCGCAGCCTGGCCAGCTCTTTGCGGAAGCGCTCCACGGCCCACGAGCCATTGACGGCCAGCTCCGGATGGCTCTGATACTGCAGCGCCTCGCCGAGGTCGATCACCACGAGGTTCATGCCCGCAGCCTGCATGCGCGACGTGAGGGTCTGCCAGACCGCCTCGTCGAAGCGCAGCCGGTCGGACTGGCAGACCAGCTTCAGCTGTTCCCCTTTGAAGGGCCCCCAGGAGGTGACCGGAACGTCCGACCACATGTTCGTGCCCATGTGCAGCAGCGCGCCCCAGAGCAGCCCTTTGCGCGCGTCCGCCGCACGTCCGCTCGCCGCAAGCCCGGCCGCCGCGGCCGCCCCCGCCTTCACAAAAGACCGACGCGTCACTGTCTTCATGCTCATGAACCGCCTCCCTTCTCGGCCTCTTCCAAAAGGTCCAATACGCGCACACGCACCGCATCCATTGCGGAGCGGTCCTTATCGACGTCCCACTCCATGTTCGCCGGCGTGACCGCGCGCAGCGCCTCGGACACGCCCTCCGTCAGCAGCTGTTCGGCGCGCGCGCGCCAGGCTGCCCTCGGCAACGCCTTCCCGCACCGCGCCACCTCATCGCGCAGCATGCGCAGATATTCGTAGTCCTGCACGCCCTCCCGGACCGCCTCGCTGTGCTTGCCCTCCATCACGCTCTCCGGCCCCACGAAGTAGGGCGAGTACTCCTCGTGCGCCTGCGCGTAGGCGTGCCACGAATCGCCGATGCCGCCGCCGCAGCCGAAAGCCCAGTAGAACGAGCCCTCGGCCCCCATCTGGAACGCCAGCCACGGCTGCGCGCGGTGATACGTGACGGGGTCGAGCCGTTTGGCCGGCCCGCTGCACGAATACAGCCACAGCGTTTTTCCCGCCGCGCGCTGCTGGCCGTAGAACGTGCGGAACGGCTCGCCCTGCGCCACCAGCATCGGCGTGTTGGGGCAGAGCACGTCGCACAGCGCGAACATCTCGGGGTCGCCTTTGGACGGCTCGGTGTACGTCGGATCCTCGAAAAGCGTCACGCCCGACTGCCCCGCCTTGATCGCGCGGGCCCACGCCACGATCACCTCATCCTGCCGGCGCTCGTGCGGCTCGTCCACCAGCAGAACCACGAGCTGCGCGGGCTTCAAGCCTTGGCCGGCCATGTGACGCGTCCATGCGTCCAGCCACGCGCGGACCATGGCCGCGAAGCGCGGGGTTCCCCTCTTCTCGCCGTTGAACGACTCGCCGACGCTGAAGAACACACAGTAGTTCCTCGCGCCGGCCCACCGCGACACCCACGCGTCCCAAGCGGCGAAATCGAGCTGAGCCTCGTTCGTCAAGGTCCCCTGGGCGTCGAACGCCGCGCCTTGCGGAAAAACGGCCGACGTGGCCCACGGGCTGTCGACGTAGAGATCGCGCATCAGCGCCAGATTCTGCGCCAGATTGCCGGGGGCCCGATAGTAGTCGGCCTTGCCCTGCACGTAGTCCCACCCGCCCACGTGAAGCGACGGGCGCGCCGGAAAATCGAGGTCTCGGACGCGCAGTTCGAGCTCCACCGTCCGCGCATGGCGCGGGTCGTCGGCCGTGAGCTGAATCGAGCCCCGATAGAGGCCGGACGCACAGGACGGCCGCCGGCAGGACAGCCACACCTGGCGCGTGCACCCGCCCGGCACAGTCAAGGCCCGCAAGCCGCTCCCGTTGGGCGCGAGCGGCCGCAGGGCCGCCGCGACGGGTTTCCTGCTCGGCGTGTCCGTGACCGCCACCTCGCGCACCTCGACGCTCGCGCCGTCGGGCAGGCCGAGCACGCGCACGTCGAACGCCAAGGGCGTCTCAAAGGGGTTGGTCACGTTGAAGGCCTCGCCGCGGACTTCGCCGCGCATCAGGTCGAGCGACACGCGGCGCACGGCGCTCGCCGGACCGGGAGGACATTCGGTCAGCGCCAGCGGGGCCCAGCGGTTGCTCTGCCAGACGAGCGGCTGGCTCACGCCGGCGGCCCCCAACACCCCGGCGTTCAGAGCCAGGATCGACGCGTGCAGCTCGCCGTACGGCAGCACCGTCTCGCGCTCCGCAGGCCAGGCCTCAGCGAAGCCCGCGATCTTCGTCCCCAGCTCCACGGCCCGGCCTTTCAGAGCCGCCACAACCGCCGCCGCCCCCTGTCGCTCCGCCTGGGCCACGATCGCGGCCAGGTCCTCGCGGAGCCGCGCCGCCACGCCGGAGTGCACGCGCATCTGCCGGTAGAAGGCGAGCGGCGATTCAGCCGTCATTCCCGGCTTGCGGTCCGCCAGCCAGGACGCATCGCCTTTGAAGACCTCGATCTCGTCCACAAAGCAGTAGGGCTGGGCCGCCGCCACGACGCAGACATACCGTCCGGCCCCCTTCAGCTTGTCCGTCGCGAAGCGGAACTGCGCGTAGCCCTTGGCCGGCGGCTGCCGCTCGGCCGTGCCGAGTTCGCACAGGTCGCCCAGACAGGTCCAGGACCGCCGGTCGTCGCTGACCAGCACGTACAGGCACTCCGGCCACGTCACGCCGGCGGTGCCCGCCGCACAGCTCCAGGAGAGGCCGCAGATCGGCTCGACCTGCCCCAGGTCGAGCGTGATCAGCGCCGGCGCGGCGCGGGTCCAGCCGACGGTTCCCTCCTGCGTCCAGAAATAGCCCTTCACGGTCGTGCCGTCGGTCAGCTGGGTTTTGTCGCCGGCCTCCGTGCAGTGCGCATAATTCGGCGCCGGCGACAGCTCATACGGACGGTGCAGCGCCACGTTTTCCGCGGCGCGGCAGAAGAAAGCGCCCGCGCACCCCGCCATCCACAGCCATTTTCTCACGGCTTCCCCCCTTCCGTCGTCCTTCCATCACTGTTGCTGGATCGGGTATCACCGAAAAGGATTCGTTCACTCGGTGACCAGCGTGATCGCCTTCGCCACCTCCGGATTGGCGCAGACGCGCGGCGGCTTGCCGCTGGCGGTCTTGAGGCCGCGCACGCTCAGGGTCTTGGTCAGCGCGTAGGGATAGGGCCGCTCTTTCTTCGGGGCGCCGATCGGATCGGTGAAGAAGGTCAGCCCCTCATAGTCAGTCGGATGTTTCGAATCATCGACGTACAGCCCCTCGATGCGGATCTCGTGCGGCATCGAACAGGGATAGCCGAAGTCGTGCGTCCCGTCGTTGTTCATGCCGAACATCACCGGCCGCGCGGCGTCGCCCGCGTTCGGTATCCAGCGGCAGTCGCGGATCAGGATATCGCCGTCCCACGGCGAGCCGTAGTCCGAGCGGAAGTGAATCAGGTTGCCGCCGTACAGGGTGGAGGCTTCGACGACCAGATGGCCGCGGCCGACCGCGTTGAGCCCGGCGTAGCCGAGCGTGCAGCGGCGGATGACATAGGAGCCCGAGACGCCCTGGTGCACGTCCATGCGCGAGAGCACGCAGTCCTCGAGCAGGATGTTCTTCATGAAGTTGCTGCCGATCACGCCCCAGCGGCTGCGGTCGTTGAGCTTCTCCATCTCCATGCGGCAGCCGAGCATGCGGAAATTCACCACCAGCGAGGCGCTGTAGCCGTAGGTGCCCATCGACACCGGCTTGCCGGCCGAGCCGATCGTCCGGTAGGTCTTGTGGCCGTCGATCAGGCAGTTGCGCAGCGTGATGTCGGCGCACTGGTTCACGTTCAGGAACCCGTTGTACGGGTGGCCGACGTCGGTCTCGCCGGTCACGCGGTGGGTCACCCCGTCGACCACCGTGTTCGAGCGGCTGATGCGGATGTTGCGGCTCCAGTAGTTGTAGCCCTTCTCCTGCCGCATGCAGTTGGCCACGCGGTTGAAGACGCCGCCGCGCAAAACCAAGGTCTTCGGGTCGATGGGCCGCGCCTCGGCGCGGGTGACGGCGTCGTACTCCCAGTCGATGCCGCCCTCGACCGTCCCGTCCTTGCGCGCGATGAAGACCTCTTTTTGCGCGGTGCCGTCGTTCTGGTTGAGGCCGCGCCGGATGAAAAGCTTGCGGCGCGCGTTCTCCACATAGACCAGACAATCGCGGGCCGGAGGCGTGTCGAGGCGCGTCTGGCCGCGCGCCAGCCGCTCGATCTTGAGCGGCTCGGACTTCAACAGGGAGACCACATCGAACAGCGGCTTGCGGTGATCCTCGACGCCCTGGCTGTCGTCGATCAGGAAGCGCGACGTGCCCCAGTCGGTGTCGGTGGCGATGACGGCGGTGAGCGCCTTGCGGCCGAGCTGATAGGTGGCCTGGGGATTCGCCCGCACCGGAAGCCCCGACTTGTTCGCATGGGCGTGAGCCGCACAGATCGCCGGAAGATCGTCGGCCACGCCGTCGCCCACGGCGCCGAACGCCTCATAGGTGACCACCTCCTCGGCCGCACACGCCGCAACGGCAAAGCCCGCCCAAAGCACCCCCAACACGTCCCGTCTCCATGTTTTTTTCATCATGTCCTTAGCCTGCAAGAACCGGCCGAGAAAGTCAACACCGGCTTTCACGCGGACGCGACCAGGTGGCCGCACGCCACGGATTGATCCTTGCATGCCGTTTCAGACCGGCATAGAATGGAACATATTCAGAAGTATTGCGTCCCCCACCCGAGGCCACCGTTTCAGGCACACAGAGCCGGACAACACGCTTGTCCGGCACAACCAGGAGGCAAATTAATGTCACAGCACGTCCATCCGATGCCGGTTCAGGAAGCCCCGGGCCTCGTCAAGGGGTTCAACCGGAGTTCCGCAATCCTGCTCCTGGCCCTCGCGGCCTGCACGGCGCATGCTTCGGCGACCCCGATCCTCAGCGTCTGGTCGGCGGAAGGCCAACAGGCCTACACCTGCTTCGACGTGCTGGACACCAACCAAGTGTATGCGGCGACGCGCACGATCTGGTACAACACGTGGGTCCAGAACGCGGCGGGAGACCCGCAGGCGGACGTCAACGACCTCGTGTTCGCCTTTTCCGTTCCGCCTTCACTCTCGGTCTTCAACGTGGATCTGGACGGCGAGTTTCCCCTCTACGCGCAGTGGAACGCCGCCACGACCAGCCTGCTGTGCCGCACCGCGGCTCCGCTGACCAACGAAAACTGGTGGGGGGCCACGATCGACCTCGTGTCCAGCAACGCCTGGATGACCCCGAAGATCCAGGTGCAGCGCAGCGTCACCCCCCTGCTCGTCGGCGCCGGCCAGACCGTCACGCAGCAGGTCGTGACGGTCATCACCGTCCCCTGGAACGCGCTGGCCGGCGTCCAGATTCTCTCCCTGCAGTTCGATGTCTGGAGCCTCGATGGTTCCGGCATGACGCTCGAGCCCTTCTCCAACGCCTGGTCCTCGGCCTCCTTCAGCGTCCTGGATGTCGTGCCCGCCGGCTACGTCTGCACCTCCCCTTCACACCTGTTCGGGACCTACACGTTCACCAACTTCTTCCGCGTCGCCAGCGACAACGCCGTGGACATGCATTTCGTGCCGGGGCTCAACGTCTCGTACAGCGAGTTCCAGTCCGCGTGGGAACCTCCCAGCGCCCTGCTCAAGCAGGGCGCGGAATACCGGTACGACAACGGCATCGCGGTCCGCGCCTCGCTGCCGCAGGCCGCCAGCTGGCAGGGCCAGTATGAGCAAGGCCGTTCCGAATGGGTGATGCGCCAGCGCTGGGCGCCGGCCGCCGAGAACCTCCCCGGCCTCACGGACTGCATGCTGTTCCGCTCGAACGGCGTCGGCTACGACGGACGCCCCTTCGTCGAGTTCTTCCTCGACGGCGCAGGCACCAACCTGGCGGGCGTCACGCTGACCACACCCGACAACACCTCCTACCCGCTCGAGGTCGACGCCCGCGACGCCGAATACAACTTCGAACTGGTGACCTTCAACCCGGAAGATCTGGCGCGGTTCACAAACGGCACCTACACGGTCGGGCTGTACGACATCACGAACGCCCTGCGGCAGACCTATGCCGTCACGCTCTCCGGCGAAGCCGTGACCGAGTTCCCCCGCCTGCTCACGCCCGACGCGCTCTGCATCACGAACGCGCGCCCGACGCTCTCCTGGACGCAGGCCACGGACCCCCATGTCAACGCGGGCGTGCTGCTGGTCGAGAACAGCCGCCTGGAGGACGAGGTGGACGTGATGTGGCCTGGCACGTCGCTCACGAACTATACGGTCTCCTCCGACCTGTTTGCCGGCTGCGGCTACGAGCTGATCTTTGCGAACGGCGACACGGCCGAGATCAACGGCGCAGCGGTCATGACCGGCCACCTGGCCACACGCTACGGCCTTTTCAACGTCCTGACCAACGCCTCGGTCGGCGACTTCGCCTTTGCGCGCTGCGTCAGCACCCTGCCCCGCGTCTTCATCGGCCAGGAGCTGGGGGTCAGCCTCTTCGAATACGGCTTCCTGCCCGGCACGAACAACAGTTTCGCGGTCGATTTCGGGGACGGTGCCTCGACGGGCGGGAGCTCCGCCACGCATCTTTACACGCAGGCCGGCTCGTACGGCATGCAGACCATCGTGACGGACGAGACCGGCGCGGCGGCGACCGGCACCGTCACGGCCCTGGTGTATGACCTGCCGTCGATATCGCGGTTTTCTCGTCCCGACGAATATACGGCGCAGATCGTGTTTCCGACCATCAGCGGAGCCCAATACCGCATCGCCCACACGGACAACCTCTCGGTGCCGGACTGGAGCGGGACCATCGCCAACCGGCTCGGGAACGGCGCCACCAACGTCGTGCTGGATTTCTTCGTCAGCGGGATCCCGCAGCGCTACTACCGGCTCGATTGCGAGCTCAACCCGTCGTCCACAGGCCCGACCGGAACGTCGGCGCAGAACCGGTAGACCGCCGCAAAAACGAAAAGCGCGCGGACCGCAGCGGCCCGCGCGCTTTTCGTTTCCGGCAGCGCCTTTATTTCAGCATCAGGACCGTGCCGTCGACGTAGATCAACTTCACCGTCCCGTCGGGCTGGTACACCAGGCGCCAGCGGCTGTTCGGCAGGTTGGTGGAGCTGAACGTCCCGGTCCGGGTTCCGGTGCAGGTCAGAAGCGTATACGGCACGCTGCGGTCCAGGCTCAGCGTGTCCACGATCTGCAGGGCGATGTTGGAGAGGTCGATGTTGCCTTGAACAGCCAGCCGGTCGCTGGCGCCCGCCTCGACGGCGTCGGCGACATAGGTGCCGCGCAGGGTGCCGGACGCCCTCACGGCCAGCGCATAGTTCTGCACGCCCAGCGTGTGTTCGCCGGCCGGCGAGAAGACCGTCTGCAGCGTTCCGTTCGTGAGGCCGCCGGTCAGCGCGCCGGTCACATTGACCGCGTTCGTCAAGGTCATGCCGCTCAGGTCCAGCGTGCCGCCCGCGAAGGTGACCGTCGAAGCGCCGGGCAAGGCGAGCGCGTGTGCGATCTTGAGGGTGCCGTTCTCCAGCGTGGTCGCGCCGCCGTAGGTGTTGGTCCCGTTGAGCGTCAGCGTGCCGCTGCCCCGCTTGGTCAGGCCGCCGCTGGCGTTCGCCGCCAGCGTCACGCCGGTCACCGTGGTCTGGAGGTTGGTGCCGCCTCCGGAGAGGGTCACGTTCGGCACGCCCGTGAAGTCGCGGCCGGGCGAGGTGATCGTGACGCCGGTCACGAAGCCGCTCTGCGAATCGAACTGGGCGAGCGCCGTGGCGCCCACGCCGGTGCCCGAGATGGTGACGAAGGGAGGCCCGATGTAGCCGTCGCGCGGCGCGAGCGTGATGCTGGCCACGCCGTTGCCCAAGGGCGCCTGCAGGTTCACGTTCGCCGTGACGTTCAGGTTCGTCGTGTCGATGACCGCGCCGCCGGGATAGACATACACGCCGTCGAGCGCGTTCACGCCTGTGCCGAACAGGTTGCCGGCCGCGCGGGCGCGGAAGGTGCCGCCGTGGAAGTTGAGCAGCGCCAGCGAGCCGTAGCGGTTGCCCTTGGTGAACGTATTGGCGCTGAGGCGGCCGCCGTTCAGGTTGACCGTGGCGAACATGTTGGTGCGGTCGGCCATCGAAACGTTTCCGTTCAGCGTGACGTCCGCCGAACCCGCCACCGTCAGTTCGGCGAAGCCGCGCGTGGTGCTGTTGTCCGACGACTGGCCGACCGACAGGCCGACTGAAGACGCCAGGGTTCCGCCCGCCAGGTAAACCACGCCCGTGCCGCCGCGGGAGATCGTCAAGTCGCCGCCGTATTTGCTGCCCTGCTGGAAGGTGCCGCCATACTGCGCCAAGATGCCGACGCCCGTCAGATCGCGGCCGACCTGCGTGTAGCCCATGTTCGTCAGGGTCCCGCTGCTCAGCTCGTAGTAACCGTAGCCCGCGAAGCCGATCCGCGAGTCGTTAGCCGAACCGCCCCAGTTATGCACAACGCTGTTGCCCCGCTGGTAGATCGCGCCGTGACTATTCGCATTGCGGCCCACGTACAGCATGTTCGTCAGCGTGGCGTCATCTTGGATGATCAGCACGCCGCGCCCGCTCTGACCGACAGACATCACAGGCGAAGGGAAGTTCTGCGCAGGGAGCGGTCCGCCCCAAGCGGCCTTGCCCATCAGCGTCATCCGGCCGAAGTCGGACGAGCCGTTGCCGACAAAGGTGTTGGTGCCGTACACGAACAGGGCCGTGTCGTTGCTGACCGTCAGAGTCGCTGTGCCGATCGTGACCGCGCCGATGCTGTGGTTCGCCGAAGCGTCGAGCAGCACGTCCCCCCTGTTGATCGTCAGAGGGCCCTTAAACCCGTTCACACCGCCCAGATGCAGGTCGTTGTCGCCGTTCTTGGTGAGGCCCAACGTTTTGGTCAGGTCATACGGATACTCGAGGTCACCGGCGGAGGTGTCGAGGCTCACGATCGGGAAGGTGGCGCCGTTCGTTTGGAACGTCGACTGGTCATGGATGTCCTTGACCTGCAGCGCGGACCACCCCGTGGTCCCGTCACCGGTCGGGAGCGCGAGCGTGGCGCCACCGGCCATTGTCAATTTTCCGGACGCGTAGCCGGGCAGCGACCCCGGATACTTGGCGAAAAGCGTGCCGTTGCTGAGGATCGTTTCGCCGCTGTAGGTGTTGTTGCTGCTCATCAGCCAGAGAATGGCCGTGCCGTTGCCCGCTTTCACCAATGATCCCGCGCCCGTGACATCGCCGAACAGGCTGAAGTTGACCCGGTCAGCATTGCCGTTCATGAACGCCTTGCCGTTCAGCTGCACGGGACCGGTCCAAACGTTGAGGTTGGTTGCGGTGGCATCGTTCGAGTTCGTATTTGACCCGCGGAAGAACGAGCCTTCATTCATCACGAGCTTCCACGCCGGCGCCGACGGCGCCAGCCGATAGAGCTCCAAGATGGCACCGGCATTCACCGTGACCGTGTTGTTGGAATCGCCGTTCACCGTGGAGCTGCCTTCAAAGCGGAGCAGCCCCTGGTTCACCACAAAATGACCGGCACCGGGATTGATCGCCGTGCTGATCAGCGCGATCTCGTTTGCGCCGGTCTTCGTGCATGTGTAGTCATTCAGGTCAAGGCGCGGGTTGCTGCTGCGCAGGTCCCAACGCCTGCCGCCGCCGAACGTCGTGTTCCCGGCCAGGGCGATCCGGTTGATCGCGTTCGCCTGGTTCTGTCCGCCGTTGCAGACGATCGCGCCGGCGCCGCCGACGCCCGTGCCGCTGACGACAAACTCTTCAGCGCCCATGTTCAGCGAATCGCCGCCGCGCGTGCCGCCGACGGCTGAGTCGCAGCCCAAGTCGAGCGTGGCGCCGCTCGCGATATATACGCCGCTGTTGGTGGCGCCGAACGTGCTGTTCTGATCCGGGCGCACAATGCCCTGATTGATGTAGACCGGCCCCGTGAACGTGTTGGCGGCCAGCAGCTGCAGCTGGTTGGTGCCGCTCTTGGTCAACGTGCCTGCGCCGCTGATCACGCTGCTGAGGCGCTGGTTGAAGAGACCGCCGAACTCCAGCACGCCCTCGTCGATCAGCGTCGGCCCCGTGTAGCTGTTCCAGCCCGCGAGCTTGACGGTGCCGGACCCGAACTTGCCCACAGAGGAGGCGGAGGTGTTGTTGGTGAGGCCCGCGTTCAGCGTGAGGACATTGCCGGAGCGGTTGATGAGCGCCACGTTCCCGCCCGCGGCGGCCGGCATGACCCAGCCCTCGTTGATGGCCGAGCCGAGCGTCAACGCCTGCTGGCCGTCGGCGATCATGACATCGTTCAGCTGCAGCGTCTTGTTCGTCATGGCGACGACTGAAGCCCAGGCCGAGTTCTGGATCAGCGAGCTGAGTCGGCTGGTGGTGGCGCCCGCGAGCGACAGCTCGCCCTCCGAACCTTCGCTGACGATCCGGGCGTTCAGCGCCGCGTCGTCGGCGATCGTATACGGGCCCTTGGCGGGAATGTCCGTAAAGATTCCGTCTCCTGCCGGAACCACGCCGACCGCGTTGCTGTACGCGGCATATGCCGAGCCGTTGACCGTCGCCCAGAGGCCGATCAGACCCTCGGCCGGGGGCTGCGCGGCGAAGAACACGCGGTTGCGGTCATCCGCGCCCAGGCCTTCGCCCCGGAAGTCGAGCAGGCCCGGCCCGGTGCGGGTCAGCGACGCGAAGGTGACCGCCGACGTATAACCGACCTCGGCCTGCGAGGTGACCAGCACATTCGAATTCGCGTTGACCACGAGCGCTCCGGCCTTTTCCGTGAAATAAGCCGCGCCGCTGTTCGTGAACACCAGCGTGCCGCCCTTGAGCGTGACTGCGACCGCGTCGCCCAAGCGGTCGGGATTGTTGGTGGTCGCGCTGTTCACGAGCGCCAGAACCGTACCCGGATTGAGCGTGATGCCGCTCGTGCCGAGCAGCGCGCCGTTGGTCCCGGAAACGACCAGCCGGCCGTTGTTCAGCGTCGTCGCGCCGCTGAAGATGTTGGAGCCGCTCAGCGTCCAGGTGCCGACCCCGGACTTGGTCAGCGACACGACCTTGCCGAGGCCGTTGCTGATGGGCCCGAGGATCGCGCTGCCCGTGCTCGTGCCGTCCAGGACGAGCCCCTTGTCGTACGCGCTCTGCAGGATCGAGACGCCGCCCGTGACAATCAGGTCCGCCGTGGTCGGGTACAGGTAGGTCGTGTTCGCACTGCCTGCGTAAAGATCGATATAGGGAACCGTGATGGAAGGCGTGCCGCTGGTCACGTTGGCGCCGTTGGTGACGATGACGGTGACGCCGCTGAGGTGCATGAGGCCGAGGGTGTGGTTGAGGCCTTCGCCGGACGCGCTGCGGTTCGACCTGATCGTACCGACCGCACCCGCCTGCATATAGATCTCATAGGGCGTCTCGCCGGCCCCGTCGTGGGCCAGATCGAGCGTGCCGGGCTCGTTCGGGAACAGCACGTAGCCGGTGCCCAGCGCGTTCGGATGGGCCGCCACGAGCGTGCCGCCGCCTTTGATCTGGGTGTTGGTGGAGTAGGTGTTGGCGTTCGACAGGATCCAGGTCCCCGTGCCGGCCTTCACCACGCCGACGGGGCTGCCGACGCCGTTCGAGATGATGCCGGAGAACACGCCGACGCCGTTGGTCCCGCCCTGCAGGGTCAGCGTCTTCAGCCCCGTGCCCGACACGGTCATGCCGCCGGAGAGCGTCAGCGTGTTGGTGCCGGAGTGGTCGATCGTGGCGTTGCCGGTAGAGCCGGCGAGGTCGATCACGCGGTCGGAGGTGTCGCCCGAGCCGGCGTACGACAGCGTCGCGCTGGTCGTCCCGAAACCGATCTTGACCGTGCCCTCGGCGACGCTGGTGGGCGATCCCAGCGGACCGGCGCCGGTGCCCACGCTGTTCATCGACGAGAGGCTCAGCGTGCCGTTCTTGATCCAGAAGGGACCGCGGAAGGTGTTGTTGCCCGTGAGCACGAGCGTCTTCGTGCCGGCCTTGCCGACCACGAAGGGGCCGCCCACCTCGCCGATATCTCCCGAGATATAGCCGACGCCGCTCTCGCAGCCGAGGAACCCGTCGCCCGAGTTGGTCACCGTCCCCAGAAGCGTGACGGGGCCCGCCCAGTTGGCGTTGTTGTCGATGCGGAGTTGGCCGTACGATTCGCCGGTGTCGCCGCCGCCCAGCGTGATCTTGGCCTGGTGCGTGACCGGCGTGTAGCACCAGAGCGTCGCGTTCGAACGCACGTTGATGGTTGCGGCCGCGTTGTCCAGCCCGTTCATCTCGGCGCGCCCCGCGCCGGGGGCTGCGCCGATGCCCAGGTTCCAGACGCCTGTGAAACCGGAGTAATTGCCGTTCAGATAGGTCCGCGCCGTACCGGCGCCAAGCGTGACGTTGTTGGTGCCGGCGCCGCTCAGGGCCACTGACAGACCGGTATATTCGATGGCCCCCGCCGTCAGGCCGAGCGTGCCGTTGTTCACGACCGGTCCGGCGCCGAGCGACCCCGCGTTGCTGGCCGTCACGGTGCCTTTGAGAAGGGCGGTGCCGCCGACATACGTGTTTGAGCCCGAGAGGGTCAGCGTGCCGGTGCCGACTTTGGTGAGGCTGCCGCGCCCGCTCAGGACCCCGCTGAAGGTCGTGCTGGCGTTGTTCGTGCCCACGGTCAGGGCCACCGGATTCGGCGAGGCCGCGTTGTCCTCGAGCGTCTGCGCGTGGGAGCCGGACAGGCCGCCCACGTTGAAGGCGTGGGATGCGACCGACTGGTCGAAGACCGCCCCGCCGCTCGTCAGCGTGCTGTTTTTCAGCGCGTTGCTGTTCGCCAGCACCAGCGTTCCTCCGCCGATGCCGGTGTTGCCGGAGAACGCGTTGTCGGCGGTCAGTGTGACGGCGCCTGTCCCGACCTTGCTCAGGCGGGTCGCCGAGCCGTTGTTGACGACCGCGGCGTTGACCGTCACCGCGCCGCCGCTGACGTTGAGAACGACCTCGCCGTTGGCCTGAACCGAGGAGAGCGTGCCGTCGTTCGCGGCGACGCCGACCGTGACGGAAGCGCGGCCGTCGGGAACCACGACGCCGCCGGTCTGGAAGGCTTTTCCGGCGGTGTTGACCGTCGCGTCGGTCGCGGTGTCTTGGGTCAGCGAGGCGATCCGCGTGGTCGAGGCAGCGAGCTCGATCGGCCCGCTTGTGCCCGCCGTGGCGATGCGCACGTGGCTCGCGCTGGCGTCGGGGATCGTGGAGGGACCGCGCGCCGCGATATCGGTGAAGGCGGTCCCGCCGGCCGCGTATACGCCGTTCACGCTGCTGTATGCGGCGAGCTGCGAGCCGCCGACGGTCGCCCAGGGGCCGATCAGGCCGTCGGGCTGTCCGGTGATGAAGATGCGGTTGCGGTCGCTCTGCCCGAGGCCCGTGCCCACGAAGTTGACGGCGCCGCCGGGCGCGTTGGTCAGTCCGGCCAGGCGCAGGGTGGCCGTCTGCCCGGCCGCGGCCTGGACCGTGGCGATCGTGCTGTAGCCCGCGTTGGCCGTGACGACGCCGACGTGCTCGCTGTAGTCGGCGCTGCCGCCCGCGTTGGAGAAGAGCAAGGTGCCGCCGTTCAGGGTGACCGCGCTGGCGTCGCGGAGGCGGTTGGTGTTGTTGGCCGCAGGCGTGTTGTCCAGCAGGAGCGTGCCGCCGGCGAGAATGAAGCCGGTCGAGGAGAGCAGCGTGCCGTTGGGCCCCGTCAGCGCGAGCACGCCGTTGTTCACGGTGGTCGAGCCGGTGAAGGTGTGGTTGGTGGTCAGCAGCCAGGTGCCGGTGCCGGCCTTCGACAGGCTGAGGGTCCCGGAGCTGTTGCTCAAGAGGCCGCTGAACTCGGCCGTGCCGAGCGTCGACCCCTGCAGGGTCAAGGTCTTGGAGCCCGACGAGACCGTGACCGCGCCCGACAGGTTGAGGTGACCGCTGCCGGAGTTGTCGATGATCGTATTGTTGTTGAGCGCGATCGTGCGGTCGGCGGTCTCGCCGACACCCGTGTACAGCAGACGGGCGCCGCTGCCCCCCATGATGACGGTGGTTCCGCGGCCGAGGTTGCTCGTGGTGGATCCTTTGTTGCCGATCTTGGCGACGCTGAGCGTGCCGACCGGCCCCATCGACACGTTGCCCGTGAAATCGTTGATGCCGGCCAACACATAGGTGCCCGCGATGCCTGTGGGGGACCAGAGCTCCAGCGCTTCCGACGCGCCCGTGATCGGCGCGTTGATGGTGATGGTCTTTCCTTGCGCCACGTAGTTGTTGCTCGTCTTGTCGGTGGCGATGCCGCCCTGCATCTCGAGCGCGCCGGGCCCGTTGAGGGTCGCGTCCTGCGTGACGTAGAAGCCGTCGCCGCCGCTGTTCGTGATGGAAAGCATCCCTCCGCTGGCGATGTTCACGATGGCCGGCAGCACCGCATTGCCGGCGAAGTAGAGCGCCGACAAGGTGTTCGTGCCGGTGAAGGTGACGGGGCGACCGCTGTTGACGCGGACGGCGTCGATCCGGTTCGTCCCCGAGACGGTCACGTCGCCGCCCGCAAGCACGAGGGTGCTGATGCGGTTGGTGCCCGACAGGACCAGGGGCCCCGTGGTGGCGTTCGTCACCGTCAGGGACGAGGCGCCGCCCAACGTCATGTTGCCGCTGACCGTAATGGCGCCGCTGCCCTCGAGGGAGATGTATTTCGCGCCTGCGGTCCCGCCGCTGTTCGTGGTGGTCACCTCGCCCGCCAGCGTGAGGGTGTTCCCCACCCGGTCGTTGCGGAAATAGTGAATGCTGCCGGAGCGGTCATGGCCCAGCAACACGCGCGCGTTGACGGCCTGGTTGCTGCGGACGTTCGACGTGAGCCGGAGGTAGCTGCGGTTCGTAAAGACCATCGACTGCTCGTTCAGGGCTCCGCTGCCGATGATGTAGGCGGCCACATTCGTCGTGTCGAAGACGAGGTTGGTCACGCCCCGCACGAGGCCGGTCAGGTCAAGGGTGGTGTTGCCGTTGCCGCTGTTGTTGAACGTCGCGACCTGGTCCCCCATCGGATAGGGCGAGGCGCTCCAGTTCGCCGAGTTCGTCCACAAGGCATTCTGCGTGCCGTTCCACGTTCCGTTGGCGGCCCAAGCGGCTTGACCCGCCAATAAAAGAGCTGCCGTCACCATGCACGATGCGCGGACACAATCCATCTTACGCATAACCACCTCGCTTGCTATTGACCACCCTGCAACGCCTGAATCGATTTAACTTTGTAAATATTGTCTCATAGGAGATATCCCTACGTCAAGAAGTCGCCAAGAAATCGTCCTTGGGCGCCTCCTTCTCGGGTGATTCGCGGCGCGGCTGCACGGTCTGCCGCGACCGGATCGATGCGCCAAACCTTTTCAGGATTGTAATGCAATCGCAATCGCCGGGCAATCCGTGTCGCGTATGCTACGGACACTGTGAAAAGGATTCGGCGCAAGGTGCGGCCGGATCAGGCACAGCGCACAGCAGCAGGAGGCGGGCATGGACATGGCGCGGTCGATCATTATTCCGGCCTTCAACGAGGAGGGCCGGATCGGAACAACGTTGGCATCGATCGAGCGCTATTTCGCCCAGCAGCCCCAGGACAAAGCGGAAGTGATCGTGGTCTGCGACGGCTGCCGGGACCGGACCGAGGGGACCGTCAAAGCGTTTTCCCAGCGGCTGCCGCTCCGGCTGGTGTCTTACAAGCGGAACCGCGGCAAAGGCTATGCCGTGCGTCGCGGCGTCGCGGTCAGCACGGGACGCGTGCTGGCCTTCATGGATGCCGACGGCGCCACGCCGGTCTCCGAGTTCGGGCGCCTCTCCCGGCCGATCCTGTCGGGCCGCGCCGACATCGTCGTCGGATCGCGGCGCGCGCGGGGCGCCAAGGTCCGCCAACAGCAATCGCTGTTACGCCAAGTGTTGGGCCGCGGCTTTGCGTGGCACGCGCAACTCGTGCTGGGGCTCAAGATCCGCGACACGCAGTGCGGTTTCAAAGTGTTCGACGGCGAGCTGGCCCGCGACTTGTTCCGGGACCTCTCCTGCAACGGCTTCGCCTTCGACCTGGAAATTTTGGCCCGCGCCCGGCAGCGGGGGCTCCGCGTCCTGGAACAAGGCGTCGAATGGCACGAGCGGCCCGGATCGTCGGTCCACCCCTTCCGAGACGGCTTGCGGATGTTGAGTGCCGTCTGGCGCATCCGTGCGGACCTCTCAACGAATAAACGCGGCGCGGGCCTCTGCCCGCCGCCCGGCAACCCAGCCACATCACCCTTGATCGCGAGCCTGCCCCAATGACTTATTCCGATCCCCGTTTCCGCCTGGCGTTCTGGATTCTCCTTGCCGCGCTTGCCGTGCGCACGGTCGCGATGGGCTTTCTGCCGCTGACGGACGCGACCGAAGGCCGGTACGCGCTGGTCGCGAAAGGGATGGCCGAAACCGGCGACTGGATCACGCCGCGGGTCTGGATGTTCGACAAAAACATCCCGTTCCTCGGCAAGCCCCCTCTCTTTTTCTGGGCCGCGGCGGCGTCGATGCGGCTTTTCGGCATCAACGAGTTTGCGTCGCGCCTGCCGAGCACCGTGGCGGCGATCGCCCTGCTCGGACTCCTCTACGGGGTCATGGAGCGCTACGGTGGGAAACGCTCCGGCATGCTCAGCGTCTTGGTCGCCGCGTCCTGCGGCTTTTTCCTGGCGATGACCGGCATCGTCGCGGTCGACATGGTGTTCAGCGCCTGCGTGGCCGGAAGCCTGCTGGCCTACTTCGCCTTCCAATGCGAACCCGAGCGAAGCAGCCGCCGTCGCTGGAGTCTGCTCGTGTTCCTCCTGCTGGCGGCCGGTTTTCTGACCAAAGGCCCCGTCGCCCTCGTCCTGTTCGGGCTCCCGGTGCTGATCTGGACGGCCCGCTGGAGCACGTGGCGGCTGCTCCGCGACCACCGCTGGCTGACCGGAGCCGCGCTCTTCATCGCCCTGACGACGCCATGGTTCGCCGCCTGCGAACTCCGCAACCCCGGATTTCTCACCTATTTCTTTGTGAACGAGAACTTCCTGCGCTTCATCACGCCCGACTATGGCGACGCCTATGGCAACGGACATGTCTACCCGCGCGGCGCGGCGTTCCTGATGTTTCTGGCGGCCACCGCCCCGTGGAGCCTGCTGGGGCTCTGGCGGCTGCTCCGCGCAAAGCCTTGGGCCGCAACCCTGGGGCTCCGCGACAAGAACGCCGAATTTCTCCTCATGAGTTTCCTGACGGGAACCCTCTTCTGGTGCCTGGCCAGACAACTGCTGTTCACGTATCTCTTGCCGATGGTCCCGCTGTTCGCGGCCTGGCTCGTGTTCACCATGAAGAGCGAAGAAGCCCGGACGCGCACGCTGAAGGTCTCGACCGCGCTGCTGGCCGCCATGGTCGTCGTGTCCGCGGCCTGTATCCCCGGACTGCGCCACGTCAGCACCACGCGCGAGATCGTCGCGATCGCGCGCCATACGTCCGCCGGCGAATCCCTTGTCTTCGAACGCAAAACGCCCTACAGCGCGCTCTTCTATGCCCCCGGATGGGTGGCCACGCACCCGAAGGAAGCGCTCGCGCTGACGCTCGCGCGATTCCAGTCTGGCGCGCGGTCCGTCCTTCTGGTCGTCAACGTCAGCCGGAAAAAGGAGTTGAAAGCCCTGCCTCCCGGCAGCTGGACCGAACTGGCCACGTCCGGCGAATGGATTCTGGGGCGGGTGATCTTCCCCGCGAAGGACCCGCAGAAGCCCCAGTCGTAAAGACCTTGCGCGCGGCCGGAACCGCCCGCGCGCAAACGTTCCTCTCCCAAAACGCCCTTTGTCACCCTTTCTGCAAGCGCTGCGGCATGAAAATACTGATCATCGAAGACGAGTCCAAGATCTCGGGCTTCCTCTGCAAGGGGCTTCGACAGGAAGGCCACGCGGTGGACACCACCCCGCAGGGTCAAGAGGGACTCTCCATGCTGCAAGACAGCCTCTACGATCTGGTCCTGCTGGACCTGATGCTGCCAGACATGAGCGGTTTTGACGTGCTGCGCAAGATCAAGGCGCGGGAGAACTCGCCCTCGGTCATCATCTTAAGCGCCATGGGATCCGTCGACAACCGCGTGCAAGGGCTCGATCTCGGCGCCGACGACTACATGACCAAACCCATCTCCTTTGCCGAGCTCTGCGGCCGCATCGCAGCGGTCACACGCCGCAAAGCCCCGGTCGCGCCGCACCCCACGGCCCCGGCCGAGGCGACCGCCTGCGCGCTCGACTATGACCGCGCCCTGCGGCAGGTCCGCAAGGGCTCCGCCACCGCGACGCTCACGGCGCAAGAGGGGCTGCTCCTGGAGTTTTTCCTCCAGAACCTCTCGCGTCCCGTCCCCAAGCGGCTGATCTTCGAGCACGTCTGGAACTACGACGTCGACCCGCAGGCCAATGTGGTGGACGTCCTGGTCTGCCGGCTGCGGGCCAAGCTGCTCGCGATCTGCGGCCGCGACGTGATCCGGACCGTGCGGGGCCTGGGCTACATGCTCTGCGCGGAGTGAAGCGCTACTCGACCCGCAGCACCGCGGCGTCCGAATGGCCGCGGCATTCCGGCGCATACAGACATTCGATCTCCGCCAAGCCGCCGAAGAACACCCCCTTTTGCTGCACGCGGCACGAATACTCCAACACGTGCACACCCTTCGGGACGACATCGAAAAAGAAGTGCGTGGCCGCGTCGCGCGTGCTCTCGTAATAGTCCAGCCCGTCCTGCCGCACATTGCGCGAAAGCACGTTGACCGGCTCGGCGCAGCCCGCGCGGCTGTCCTTGAGATGGACGAACGCCAGGTCGCGGTCCGCCCGCACCTCGAGCCGCGTCACCAGCTCACTCCCCTGCGGGATCGCGCCTGCCGCAGGCCTCAACACCGCGCCCCGGGCCGTATACGCTTTGACGAACAGCTGTTTGCGCACAGCCAGCGGCGACTCCCCGCTCGGCTTCAGCGCGTCGAGCGCCTCCTCGTATTGCCAATGCACCGCCCCCCACGACACGCCCTCGTCCCGCTTGGCCACCTTGATCTTCGCCAAGTCGGGCGAGACCTCGGCGGCGGCGAAGCGCTTTTCATAGAACCCCGTGCCCGCCTCGGCCTGTTCGGGTTCGATCTTGACCCCGCCGAGCGAAACCTCCACCTGAGCCTCAGAGCCCAGCAGCGCACGCCCCCCCATCAGCAGCGCATACACCGCGTCCGCGGTCGCCTTGGTGCTCCGCCAGTCCTGAACCTGTTTCTGCCGCAGCAGCCACACCTGACAGGCCTCTGCCGAAGCGGCATCCCCGGCCACCTCCAGCAGCGCCTCGATCATCAGCGCCTGCGTCTCGACCGGCGCTTGGAACCAATCCCAAGCGCCCTCCGTGTCGCGCCAATACATCCCCTGCGTGTCGTCCTGCGTCGCGCGGTCGCGCAGCGACTTCAGGATCTCCTGCGCCACAGCGCCTTCGCCCCAGCGGCTCAGAGCCAGAGCCACGTGGCCCTGCGCCTGACGGCCCAGCTTCGGCCACGTCCGTTTTGCCTGCTCCAGCAGCTGCCCGAGCGCCGGGTGGCTGCCGGGCTCCACCGCAAGATCCTTGAGAAAGAAGCTGCGCGCATAGAGGTAGAGCGCGTGCGTCGGCGCCAGCGGGACCTCGCCGGCGCCCCCGCGCTTCACACTTTCCGCCTGAGTCTCCGCCATCCAGGCGTCCAGACGCGGCAGCGCTTGGAGCGCCAAGGCCACGTCGCCGCCCGCGCCCAGATGGCGCAGGCGTCCGAAACCCGCAACAATATACAGGGTGATCAGGTCGTTCCGCCGCCCGCCCGGGAACCAGGGCCACGTACCGTCAGCCAAGCGCATCTCGCCCAACGAGGCTAGCGCGCGCTGCGACTCCGCCTTCATCCGGGCCTCGTCGAACAGCGCCCCCACGTTCCGGCGCGCCTCGCTGCCGCCCGCCGCCACACCGCCCCACGGCGTCTCTTCGGCCATCACCGCCTTCAGGGCGGGATGCCGCTCCAACGGACTGCGGAGCGCGTCCGTCCCTTTCCACGCGTCAAAAACCGCGCGGATCTTGGGGTCGCCGGCCGCGACGTGGCTGGCCAGCGCGTTCGCATAGTAACGGTTGAAGGTCTGCTCGCAGCACGCGTGAGGGTACTCCATCAGATACGGCAGCGACAGCACCGCGCACCAGGCGGGCTGCGGCACCATCTGCACCGTCAGCCCCTGATGCCGGAGCGTCTTGGACGCCTTCGACGCGGCTAGCGCGTCGAACGTGAAGCTCTTGGTCTTCTTCCCGCGCAGCGTCAACGGCAGGGTCTCCCGGACCGTCACGCGGCGCGGCAGGACCGGGAAGCCGCCCTCTTCGCCGTCCGTGAAGCGCTCGGCCGCGGCCGTCGCCTGATAGGTCAGGGGGCCCAGACCGTCCGGCACGCGGAGCCGCCACTCCACCGTGGCCGAAGCGCCGGGCTCCAGCGCGAACGCCCGCTCCGGCTCCGCGTTGCCCAGCCGCGCATCCGCGCTCGCGAGCGTCTCGGCCTCGGCGAACGTCACGCGCACGCGCCCCTCCTGCCGCGCGGGCGAGCGGTTCGTCACCTTGACGGCGAACGCGACCTCGTCGCCCGCCCTCACCAAGCGGGGCGGGTTCGGCTCCACGGTCAGGGCTTTGACCGTTTCCGCCTCGGCCTCAAGATAGCCGCTGCGGAGCGCCTGGTCGTGGACGAACGCCCTGAGCCGCCACCCCGTCAGCGTTTCGGGCACGGTGAACCGCAGCGCGACCGTCCCTTGCGTGTCACTCACCAGATGAGGCATGAAGAACGCCGTCTCCTGCAGGTTGCGCCGGGGCTTCACCGCGCGGAGCGGACGGGGCCCCGCAGTCTCGCTGCTCATGAAGCTCGCCTCGCCTGACGCCGCCGCCGCGCCGGTTGGCGCGCCACAGACGGCAAACGGATCGGCCGCCGACGCCGCCATCGAAACCACCGCCGACGGCGGGCGGAACGTCCCCGGCCAGCTGCGGTACGTCCACGCGTCGGGCTCGCGCGTGACCGTCCACGTGCCGGTGTTCTGCGAACCGATCGCGCCGTTCGAAAACACCGGCTCCGTCCCTCCGCTGTAGCGCGTGAACGCCTCCTCGAACGAGCGGACCCAAGGCTGATCGAGAAAAGCGTCGAGCGAGCGGTCATAGAGCGACGCGACAACCTCGGCGACCGCCCGCCGGTCGCCGGAGTCGCTGATGACCAAGCTCCAGGTCTCAGGCTTGCCCGGCTCCAGCCGCGACGTGAAACGCTCCCATCTCAGCCCGAGCCGCTTGTTGGTCCAAGGCACGTCGAGGGTCCGGCATCGCGCGTAAAGCCGGTTCTCCCGCACGCACAGGGTGCGGACAGTCACCCCGCCCCGCATCTCTTCCGTGACCGGAAACTCGATCTGCTGCTGTGTGACGCCGCGCGCGGTTTTCAGTCGCATGAGCTCGCGGCCGTTCTGTTCCACCACCACCACGGCCCGCGCGCTGCCGTAACCGCTGCCCCAAACCGCCCTGAAGGCTTGGCCGGGCTGCAGGCTCCACGCTTCCGCCTCGAAATAATCCGGCTCCTTCAGCGGGAACCGGGCGGAGGCCGGTTCGATCACGCGCACCAACTGGCGCGACGCCACAACCGTTCCCGCCGGGTCGCGCGTCGCGAAGCGGATGCGGTATAACCCGGCCTTCAGCGGCACGCGGCCTTTCGCCCGGCCGTCAGGCGACGTCTTCACGGCTTCAGACGCGACCTCCTCATCGTCGGGCCACGACTCCGGATCATCCGGCGCCTCGTTGCCTGCGGACGACACGCTGAGGACCGGCGCGCCCGCCGCATCAACCTTCCTCCGCACCACGCGCGCGGGCTGCTTGACCGTGAAGACCTGGAGCTGGCCCGTGGTCGCGACGCCCTCGCCGTTGCGGGAACAGACCTCGACCGTCAAGTCCACCGGCCTGCCGGCGGTCTGCCACCCGTCGCAGGCCACAAGCGCCTGCCAAGGCGAAGCGCCGAGTTCGACGAGGCGCTCGCTGCTCCGCGTCTCGCCGGCGGCGTCGGTCACGTCCGCCGCGACGCGAAACGTGTAGACGGCCTCCTCAGGCTTCTTCGCCCGCAGCTCGCCCTTGGCAAAGAAGGTCACCGAAAAACGTCCCTCCCCGTCGCTCGTTGCGACTCCCCGCGCCATCTCCTGTCCGCCCCCGGGAGACGTCTGTGCCGACCACGGGTCCGCGAGGCTTGCCTCGCGCGACACCCGCCAGACCACTTTGGCGCCGCTCACGGGCGCCCCGGAAAAGGTCTCGGCCCTCCCGCCCAGAGAGACGACGCTCCCGAGCCGCGCATCCGGCGCCGCCGGCTCCAACGACACGTCGAACGTGGGCCGTTTGTACTCCTCCACGTGGACGGAAAGCGTCCCGAGCTTCTCGACCTCAATCATCATCGTCCCCGTGCCGCGGTCGCGCGGCACCGTGAAGCTCCCGGAGAACGAGCCGTAGTCGTTGCTCTTGACGGCCTGCTCCGCGATCACTTGGCCAGCGGCGTCTTTGAAGCGCACGGTGAAGCCCTTGCCGTCCACCGTCTGGCCGCGGCCGTCCTGCCGATCCACCACAAAATAGACGCCTTTGTACTGCACCTGCTGGCCCGGCCGATAGAGCGCGCGGTCCGAGAAGAAGGCGATCCTGGCCTCGGGCTTCAGGTCCCGTTCCCGCTCATTGCCCTTCCAGACCCCGTTCCACGTCTGTGCGGACTCATCGCCCTTGGACGCGCGCAACAGAAGATATCCCGCGTTATCGCCCGCCACCGCGAACGATCCGTCAGGGCCTGTCGTGACCGTCAGCGAGCGTTTGCACGAATCCTTCCGGTCAAGCATCCACACCTCCACGCGCGCCCCCGCCACGGGTTCGCCCTCGCGCGCGGTTAGCACATAGCCCTTCACGCCGTTTCGTCCCGGCTCGACGGCCAGCGCCAACCGGGAGACGCAGAACACCTCGTCGAACACCGGGGAGCCCCCCTCGCCAAACGTGCCGTCTGACGATGCGAAAACCCTATAGAGTCCCGGCGGCAAGCTCTTCGGCACAGGCTGGCTGAACGTCTGTTCCTTGTAGTCCGTCGACGGCGGAAGCTGCACGCTCCAGGCCTTGGCCGGCTTGCGCCGCAGCAAGAAGGCCACGCGTTCTTCCGACAAGAATGAACCGGGGCCAGCGCCCGCATACATCTCCTCGAAAGTCACGGGGACTGCCCGGAAATGGGCTTCCCTCAGATTCTTATACGCGATCGTCATCTCAGGCCAAGGCTCGCACCAGACGCGCTCGGCGCTGAACCGGAGCGCGGGCGCCTCGATCTCGGCGATCAGGTTACGGCACTGCGCGGCGCCGATGCTGGCGGGATAGGCGGCCGCGCCGTTCTGCGCGATCAGCCGCGCCAACCCGGGCTCGTCGGCCTCCGCGGCCAGCTGCGCGCGCAGCGCCGAGGCGCGCGACATGATCTCATGTTTCTTCCACTTGTGGATGAAACGGTCCAGCGCCGCCGCATACAGCTCGTCCCGCTTGTCGTCCGAAACCTGATTGCGACAGAACTGCAACCGGTTCAGATCCGCGTCCGCATAGGCCGACAAATCCGCATCCTTTTCGTGAAACGCCATCAGCTTCTGTAACAGGCGCAAGGCGCGCAGCACGTGCGACCGCTCCGCCGCCGCTTCGGGGATCGGGAACATGAACGCCGACGCGTCCTGGAACGCAGGCCCCTCGGCCGACACCTCGATTTCGTCCTCCCACTGGGCGCCGGCCTGTTCCCCCAGCGCATAGAAAGCGAGCATCTCGTGCGCGATGAAATCGAAGAGCGTGGGCCGATAGGCATCCGGCAGAGACCCCTTTTCCAGCAGCGCGCCGTACGCGCCGACGGGCACCCCTTTCAACACCGGCTCATACGACAGCGCCCGGGTAAACTGCGCCTCGATCTCCGCCAGGATGCGCGGCAGGCTCCAGGTGGCGATCTCGTCCGTCTCGGCGCCCTCGGCCCTCGTGCGCTGGCAGAAACGCCCGCGGTTCGCGCAGTAGTACTGCCAAGAGTGATGCGCCAACAGCAGCTGCAGAAAAGGCCGCATCGGATCGGGCGCGCGGTCCGTCTCCGCGCGGAGCAGCGGCAGCGCCTCCTCCTGCCGGCCGCCCCGCAGCGCCACTTCGGCGTCCACCCGCTGCGCCACCGCTTTGACCGCCTCGGCCCACCGGCGGTTCGCCTGCGCCTCGCGCTCGATCGGCACGAGCAGCTCGACGGCCATTTTCGGCTGCCCCTTGGCCAGCGCCGCCTCGACCTCTTTCCACGCCTGCGCCCGGTCTTGCGCCTGCGCCCCGGCGCACGCGCAACACAAAAGGACCCACACCGCGACCTTTACGCTCATGACAGAACTCCAAAAACCAAATCCGCAACGCCGTGCAGTATACACGCCGCGCGCGCGGAACGCATGCCGAATATCCGCCTGAATATCATTGCCTCCCTCACCGCGAGCCGGTACTCTAGGCGCAACACTTATCCGTTTAGCTTGGGGGCCCCATGAAATCACGCGCGATCCACGCCGCTCTGCTGCTTGCCGTCCTTCCGCTCTTCGGCCAGGTCTCTCAGCCTTGGCACCACCCGGACGCCACCCGCCGCACCGTCTACCTGATCACCGCGCCGATCCCCCTGCGCGACGCCGCGGTCACGCTCCCCGCCC